>Ga0163180_10000598_pt1 | contig 20942 bp, 19 predicted proteins | sample AtlANTMetagenome_2_FD_109647 | JGI IMG/M metagenome (GOLD analysis project Ga0163180, IMG submission 109647) | Marine eukaryotic phytoplankton communities from the Atlantic Ocean - Atlantic ANT 4 Metagenome | ecosystem: Environmental > Aquatic > Marine > Oceanic | place: North Atlantic Ocean...
ATAATTCTCTAGAAATATATTCTCAGAGTAATAATAGTTTTATTAAAGATGTTGGATCTGGTAATCTATATGTTAGTGGAAACGATATTTATTTTGACGGTGCATCTGGATCTAACCTAGCAAGATTTACTGAAGGTGGTACATCTAGATTATATTATGCAGGTAATCAAAAACTTCAAACAATGGTTTGGGGAGTTGATGTTGAAGGAACATTAGCTGCTGATAATTTAACTATTGCTGGTGTTGCAACTCTTCCAGTAACTAATTTTACTGGTGATGTTACTGTTAATAATCTTAGATCAACTGGTATTAGTACTCTTGGTAATATTAAGATAAGTGCCAATACAATAGCATCATCATCAGGTAATATTCTTTTAGATTCTCTTGGTGGTACAGTACAAACTAATGATATTTTATATGTAAATAATCCAACACCATCCACTAGTAAAGATAATGGATCAATATTTACTGAGGGTGGACTTGGTGTTGAGAAGGCAGTTCATATTGGTGAAACCTTAAATGTAGGAGGATTGACTACTCTTAGTGGTATTGTTACTACTGGTACTCATTTCTTTGTTGGTGGAGATTTAAGTGTTCTTGGTGATGTATTCTATGATGAAATTCAAGGTAGGAATTTAAAAGTAACTGGTATATCTACTTTTGAAGGTCAGATTAATGTTGCAAATACTATTCAACCTTATGCGGATAATACTTATGATATAGGTAGTTCTGGTCTTAAATGGAATGAGATTTTTGCTACTAATTTTAGAGGTACTGCTGATACTGCGACAGCATTAGAAACTGCAAGAACATTCAGTATTGCTGGTGATGCAACTGCAACTGGTGTTCCTTTTAATGGAACTGCTAATGTTGCACTTAATATGTCTCTTGTAAATTCAGGTGTAACTGCTGCAACTTATGGTTCTACTGTTACTATTCCTGTTATTACTGTTGATGCTAAAGGTCGTGTTACTAATATTACTAATACTGGTATTAACTTCGGAACTGCTACTGTGCAACAGGCACAGACTATGCAGGTTCAAACAAGAGCTGCTAATGCCGATCATTATTTAACATTTGTTACTGATGATAATCCTTCATCTGGTACATATGAAGAAATTTATAGTGATGGTGGAATTAGGTATAATCCTGCCTCAAATATTCTTAAAGTTCTTGCTGGAACAATTGAAGCACAAACTCTTGTTAGTGGTAATGTTACTAAGCAAGCACAACTTTCTAATGAGGGAGCATTAGAGTTATTCAGATCTACTGGTAATTCTTATATTGATTTTAAATCAATAATTAGTGAAGACTATGATTGTCGTATTGAATCCTATGTTAGTGGAAATGATGCTGGATTAAAAATAAGAACTGGTGGTAACGGACAGGCGGCTGTAGCATTAGATATAACTACGGACGGACATTTAATACCTGGAACTGATAGTACATTCAATATAGGATCTAGTAGTGTTAGACATGCGAACATCTATGCTGATACTTTCCACGGTCCACTTACTGGAACCTCTCAGAATGCAACAGCATTAGAAACTGCTAGAACTTTTACAATTACTGGAGATGTTGATGCCCCTGCAGTTTCATTTGATGGAACAGGTAATGTTACTTTAAATACAACATTAGATACTGTAAACAGTAATGTAGGAACTTATGGTAACACTAATGGAACATCATATGCAAGGGTTACTGTTAATGGTAAAGGATTAGTTACAGCAGCACAAGAAGTATCAATTAACTTCTTATCATCAACTGTTGGAACAGCAAGAGATGCACAAAATATAAGAACCGTTGGTATTTCTACTGCTGCAAATCATTATTTAACTTTTGTACGAGATAATAATGGTAGTCAAGAATATGAGGGTGTATTTACGGATACTGATATAAAATATAATCCATCAACAAATCTTCTTCAATTAGCAGGTGAAGCATGGTTTAATACTGCTCAAACAGCTAATAAGGGTATTAGAGTTGGAGATCAGGGAGATATTATTAAAGATGGTGGATACCTTTCATTTAGATATGATGATGGTATAAGAATATATTCTTCTAATAAGGGTGGTAGTGCAAAAATAAGACTTACATCCGCAGGAGATATACTTCCAGAAAGTAATAATAGTGGTAGTATAGGTAATACTAGTCTTAGATGGGGTGAAGTATGGGCTACTACATTTAATGGGCAATTCCAAGGAACAGCACAACAAGCAGATATATTAGCAACTACTAGAGAAATTGCCATGTCTGGTGATGTTTCTTGGGCAGTAAACTTTAATGGTAGTAGTAATGTTACATCTACAGGAACATTAGCAAATAGTGGTGTAACAGCAGGAACTTATGGTAATACTTCTGGAACTCAATATCCAAGAATTACTTTTGATTCTAAAGGAAGAGCTACAACAGCAAGTAATGTAAATATAAACTTTAGTAATGCAACAGTTGCTTCAGCAGATAAATTAACAAATTCAAGAACCTTTGAGATAAATGGAACTACTGGAACTAATGATGCTGGTGAAATACAAGCTTCTGCACAATCATTTGATGGAACGGCAAATGTAGTTCTAGATGGTAATTTAAAATCAATAAGTGGATTTAGTCCAAATACATCTACTTACGGAAATTCCACTACAGTACCTACATTTAAGGTTAATAATCAAGGATTAATATATGAAGTAGGAACAACTGGTATTAACTTTAGTAATGCAACAGTTAATCAGGCAGATAGATTAACTAATAATAGAACCTTTAGTATTGGTGGTGTTGGAAGTGATGGAACTTCTCCTGGTGTTACATTCAATGGTACAGCTGATGTTGCATTAAATCTTTCATTAGCAACTACTGGAGTAACAGCAGGATCATATGGTAATTCTACTAATGTAGCAACGTTTACTGTTGATACTAAGGGTCGTCTTACATTAGCAGGAGAATCAGCAATTAACTTTAGTACTGCAACTGTTAGCCAAGCACAAACAATAAGGACAATACGAAATCAAGATGATAGTGCTTATTTTCTTTCATTCTTTGAAAATAATAGTGCAAGTTATTCTTATCAGATTCCTTGGACAGATGCAAGTCTTACATATAATCCAAACTCAAATTTACTTCAGGTTCCTAATATAAAACCAACATCAATTCAGCAAACTAATGGTGCTACAGGTGGTTCTGGTAATGTTCCTGTTGCTGATGGATCAGGTGGATGGGCATGGGGAACTGCAAGTGCAGGATCTTCTATACAAATATTCTCAACTGAAACTGATACAGGAACTACTTCATATCTAACATTTGTAGAAGGTAATGCAAGTGGAACAAAAGATCTTCGTCATGATGATGATTTATCATATATCCCAAGTGATAATAGATTAATAGTTGATAAATTAAGATTAACTAGACTTGAAGAACCTGGTGGTGATTCTGGTGGTAGTGGTGAAGTTCCTATTGCTAATGGATCTGGTGGTTGGGTATGGGGAACTGCTAATGCTGGTGGTGCAAATACAGTACTAGCAGATGAGAATGATAATAATAGTACAAGACCTGTTGCTACATTACAGGGTAATGATAATGCTCAAAATAATGTATATTATGATGATCAATTTACTTATAATCATTCTGACAATCAATTAACAGTTCCAAGAGCACGTATTACTGAACTTAGAGATGGTAGTGGTTCTAATGGTAGTAATGATCAGGTTGCTATGTCTGATGGAACTAACTGGACATGGGAAACAATTAACTTACAAAATGTTCCTTCATCAAATCAAGTTAAGACACAATCTACTGCTAGTGGTAATAGTCATTTTCTAACATTTGTTGATAGTAATAATGGTTCTGCAACTTCAGAAACAGTTTATACTGATGGTGGTTTAGCATATACACCATCAACCAATACTTTAAATGTTAATAGAAGTATATGGCTCAATAATGATAATACCACAGGTGCTGGTATTCGTTTATCAGATGATGGTGATATTGTTGATATGAATGATGGATATTGTTCAATGAGATTCACTAATGGTGTTCAAGTTCATAGTGGTCAAGGTCAACTAGGATCTTCACCAAATACTTGGAGAGTTAGAATGAAATCAGATGGTGATATACATGCTAAAAGTAATATTATTGCATATCATTCTTCTGATATTACATTAAAAGAGAATATTCGTGTAATTGATAATCCTATATCTAAGTTATTAAAAATTAGGGGTGTGAATTTTGATTGGAAGGATGATTATATTGAAGAACGTGGTGGAGAAGATGGATATTTTACAAGAAAGAGTGATGTTGGTGTGATAGCACAGGAAGTAGAGCAAGTTTTACCAGAAGTTGTATCTACAAAAGAGGATGGAACTAAGGGAGTCAAGTATGATAAGATAGTTCCTTTATTAATTGAAGCAATAAAAGAGCAACAAGCAACCATAGAGGATCTTAAATCAAGACTAGAAAAATTAGAAGGTTGACGTATGGTGGATAGTATGCTATATTCTAAAGATACTATGGTGTAGCAGTATGGATGACGATGTTGTAAATCGCACGATTATTGATGTGTGTACTAGATCATTCCTTATTATTTCCGATGAGGGTGAGGAAAAGCTTGTAAGATGTGAAACACCAGAGCAATTTATGGATGTTATGGAAGTTGTTGATAGATTACTTGATCCAGAGAGAATAATATATGCACCAATATCAACTGAAGAAAAAAGAAATAGAAAGACCAGAAAAAGAAAGTCCTAAATATGTTGGTTATAAGGAATGTTATGTCTTCTGAAGAGAATCTGTTAAGAGAAGTTGTTGGTGATGATGCAAACGACACAAAAAGAAAAACTAATTTAACTGAAGAAGAAGAGTGGGTTATTCTTCAGACAACTGGTGGTGGAGCAGAAACTTAATAAATAAAAGTAAAAAATGAAATCCTATAATCAATTCTTTGAGAATATTGATAAGGCAGCAGCACTTAAACAAAAACAACAAGATGCTGTTGCTAAACATAAAGAAAGTGGAACTGGAACTAGTGAATTAAGTGGTTCTAGGACAGATACTAAAGAACATGATTCTGATGTAGGAGCACAACAACAACTTGCTGCTCGTTTAGCAGCAAAAAGAAAAGCAGCAAAAAGGTCTGCCATGGCTGCTAGTATCAAGTCTGAAATCCAACAGGATTCCAAACAGGATAAATAGATCATAGTAATATTCTGATAAAATAAGCGATGCCTCTTAATAAGTTAGAGAATTTTATTAAGAATACCGAAGGGCGTATTCTGTATGTAAACCCAAATGATTTGGATGCGACTGATAGTATATCAAATCAGGGTAATTCCTTAGCACAGCCCTTTAAAACAATTCAAAGAGCACTTCTTGAATCTGCGAGATTTTCATATTTAAGAGGTAGTGATAACGATATTGTAGAAAAGACAACTATACTTGTATATCCAGGTGAACATTTGATTGATAACCGTCCAGGTTATTCTATTAGAAATGTTGGTGGTACTCCAACTGCTAAAGCACCTAATGGTACAGATTACAATGCTATAGAGCAATTAACATTAACTTTATCATCTAATTTTGATTTAACACAAGAAGATAATATTCTTTATAAGTTTAATAGTGTTTACGGTGGTATCGTTGTTCCTAGAGGAACATCCATCGTTGGTATGGATTTAAGAAAGACGAAAGTAAGACCAAAATATGTTCCTAACCCTACTGATAGCACTGTAGATCGTACTGCTATCTTCAGAATTACTGGTGGTTGTTATTTCTGGCAATTTACATTCTTTGATGGAGATGAGAATGGTTTAGTTTATACTGATGATAATGATTTCTCTACAAGTAACCAAGCTAAACCTTCATTCTCTCATCATAAACTAACTTGTTTTGAGTATGCTGATGGTGTTAATGATGTCATTGGATATGATCTAACTGATCTTGATATGTATTATAGTAAACTCTCTAATGCATTTAATTTAGAATCTACTAGAAATATTGATCAGAAATATCCAAACGATAGTCTTGGATTCTCTAAGCAAAGACCAGAATGGGAAATTGTTGGTGCTTTTGGAACTGACCCAATTCCTGTAGGTGGTGGTCAGATAATATCTGGTGATGGTGCTACTCCTGGAACTATTGTTACAGTTACAACTCCATCAGATCATGGATTGAATGTTGGTACTCCAGTTAAGATTAAAGGTGTTAGTGTACTAGATTATAATATATCTACTACTGTTAAGACTGTAATTAGTCCAACAGTGTTTACTTATCAATTACCATTTGTAAGAGACAATCTTCCAGCAGCACCTAACGTATCTTCAGCAACAGTAACAATCGAAACTGATACTGTTGGTGGTGCATCTCCTTATATCTTTAACTGTTCATTGAGATCAGTTTATGGTATGAATGGTATGCTTGCCGATGGTAAGAAATCATCTGGTTTCAAATCAATGGTTGTTGCACAGTTCACTGGTGTTTCACTACAGAAGGATGACCGTGCATTTGTTAAGTATAACAAGACCTCTAGATTATATGAGGGTATTTCACAAACTACAGTTAAGGGATCTTCATTATCATCACAATCATCTTCACTTGATCCAGCAACAGTTTATCACTTAGATTCTGGTGCTGTTTATAGAAGTGGATGGGAAGGTAGTCATATTAAGATCATTAATGATGCTGTAATGCAGGTTGTATCTGTATTCGCTATTGGTTTCAATAAGCATTTTGATATAAGATCTGGTGGTGATGCTTCAATTACTAACTCTAACTCTAACTTCGGACAAATATCATTATCTGCCGAAGGATTTAAGAAGACTGCGTTTGTTAAAGATAATAAAGCTTTTGTAACTAATATTATTAAACCTCTAGCTATTGTAATAGAAGATGAGAATATTGATTGGACTGAATTTGATATAGCAAAAACCAAGACAGTTGGTATTTCTAGTCATCTTTATATTCTTGGATATGAGGATAAAGATGATGTTCCACCAACATTAGTTCAAGGTTATAAAGTTGGAGCTAACTTTGATGAAAAGATTAATGTAAGGATTGGTACTGCTGTTACTGTAACATCACCAGTTTGTATGCTTGATAATGTTATTGGTGTAGGACAAACTATTGCTTTAGGTTCAAATGTAAGTCATAAGACTTATGATGTATTATCAGGTCCAACAAATAATGCGTTTACTGTTCCTACTCACAAGATTCAAACTGGTGAGAAGGTAATGCTCTTCAGTGATGATGGAGATTTACCAGAGAATATTGAAGCAGAAACAGTTTATTATGCGATAAGAGATTCAGATACAAGAATTAGATTAGCATCTACCTTTACTAATGCTAATAATAATGCACCTATTGATACCTTTGGTGGATCAAAAGTTTCTATTTCAAGTAGAGTTCATGACAAGGAAGGTGGTGATTTAGGTTCTCCTGTTCAGTGGGATGATGTTTATAAACACTGGTTCATACACCTTGCAGCAGTTAATGATGTTTGGACTGCGATTGCTGCTAGTTCTAATGTTGCTAAGAGTAGAGAGCATTATATTAAGAGAAAAGAAGATACTCGTTCATTAGACGAAAAACTTTATAAAGTTCGTGTTGTTATTCCAAAAGAATTTACTAATTCTAAGAATCCAGAAGAAGGATTTATTATTCAGGAATCTAGTAGCACTGGTATAAGAACTGATAGTGATATTGGATTAATTAACATTGATGGTTCTGATTATGATTTTGATAAGAACCCAAGTTTTATTAGTACATGTACATATGCTGCTAATGTAGTTACAACAGTTACCGATACTCCACATAACTTAAATGTTGGTGATCAAATTATTGTTAAGAATGTAACAAGTAGTACCAATACCTCTGGTGCTCTTGATGTTGGATTTAATGGTACATTTGCTGTAACTGAAGTATCACATGCTAAACAGTTTAAGTATTCACATATTGATGTAGAGGGTGTTACTCATTCTACAGGAAGTAATTCTACCAATGATGTAACAGTAAGAAATAGTCTTTTACCTAGATTTGAAAGAAATGATCTTCAATCAAACTATTACATCTATAGAAATGAAGTTCTTACAGAACATATTGAGAATGTACAAGATGGTATATATCATCTATATGTTCTAAAAGCAGATAGAACGATTGGAACTGAATTTATATATGACAAGTTCAGTCAGAATGTTGTTGATTTATATCCTCAACTTGATAAAGATAACTTTGATGATAACCCACCATCTTCTTTCTCATATGCTAGAAGATGGCCAATTGGTGATGTTGTAACAAATAGACTTAAGAATAGTATTACTAGAGAGTCTGCTGATAGTATGTTAAAAGACTTTGGTGTAGGTCTTAAGATTACTGGTGTAGATTCTACTGCTGGTATTGCTACAATTACTTTTGATAGAGAACATGGTTTAAGTGGTATTTCTACTGGTAGTATTACTGGTGGTGCAACATATGATAATGGAACATATCAGAATGTTAAACTATTACTCAGTTCTCAAACTGGTTCATGGAATGGTGCAACTGCAAGAGTAGTTGTATCTGGTGGTGCTATTAATAGTGTAGATATTATAACACCAGGATCTGCTTATAATGCTACTGCTCTATTCTTTGATCAGACTGTTGTTGGTTCTGGTGATGGTAATGCAAGATATACCGTTGCTGCTAGTGGTCTTAATAATTCCCTTAATGATACAATACAAATAACAGGTATTAGTACATCAACTGGTGGTTATTATGCTATTAGTTCTACTCCATCAGCAGGTGCGGTTGCTATTGCTAAGACATCTGGAGATCCACTAATCTTACCTGGTGAATATGGACTTAATCTTGGTCCATCTGTTGCTATTGCGTCAGATACTTATGATACAACATCAGGTATATCAACATTTACTTGTTCATCTGCACACGGTTTAATCGCTGGTTCTAGATTTAGAATAAAAGATTCTTCTAATAATAATCTTGGTGATTATATTGTTAAAGAAAGAATTAGTGTTACTAATTTCTCAGCAGAGACTAATGCGAATCTAGCAGCTGCGAGATTATTACCTCATGGTATGAGTGCTGCTAATTCTTTAACCAACTCATCTACAGAGAATATATGTTCAAGAGGTGTATCATTCTATGATAATCAAGCATTAACTCTTGTAGCAGCAGTTGGATCTACTCCAGCAGATAGTACTCTTCGTGTTTCTCCTGCTGCTTCTGGAACTGCAATTCTAGTGAGATTACCATTAGGTTCTTACGTACAGATTGACAATGAAATAATGAGAGTTACCAGCTCTACTCTTAGTGGATCTGGTAATGATTCTATTAATGTTATTCGTGGTGCATTAGGTAGTGCTAAACAAGAACATGCTGCTAACTCATTAATCAAGAAGGTTAAACCAAGAGCGATTGAATTTAGACGACCATCTATTATTCGTGCTTCAGGTCATACATTTGAATATCTTGGTTATGGTCCAGGTAACTATTCAACTTCATTACCTCAGATACAAGATAAGTCTCTAACAGAAAGAGAGGAGTTCTTATCGCAAGCACAAGAAAGATCTGCTGGTGCTGTTGTCTATACTGGTATGAACAACAGAGGTGATTTCTATATTGGTAATAAGAGAGTTAGTTCTACTACTGGACAAGAGAGAACATTTGATGCTCCTGTACCAACAGTAACAGGACAAGATCCTTCGAGATTATCTGTTGTCTTTGATGAAGTTACTGTTAAGGAAAGAATTATTGTTGAAGGTGGTAAGTCTAATAGGGTTCTATCTAAGTTTGACGGTCCTGTTAGTTTCAACAGAGACATTAAGGTTAATGGTTCCACAACACTTAATGGAACATTAAAGTTAAACAGTAACATTGAACTTACAAATGATTTACAATCAAATAATACTGATACTGGATCTATTATTACTGATGGTGGTATAGGTTTAGATAAGAACTTGAATGTTGGTGGTGATATAAATGTTGCTGGTATAAGCACATTCTTGGGTGCTGTAACATTTGCAACCTCATTGCTTCCTGATGCTGATGAAGGTGCTGCACTTGGTTCTGCAACTCTTCCTTGGTCTGGGGCACACATTGATGAAATTAGAATTGGTGTTACTGCTGATACTGAGATTGATACTGTAACTGGTAATCTAATATTAGATTCTGCTGGTGGTACAGTACAAATTACTGACGACTTAGAGGTTACAGGAACAACTGCATTTACAGGTAATACTACATCTGCTGGTGCAACAAATGGTTCTGTACAAATTGGTATTACTGCTGGTACAGAAATTGATACTACCGCAGGTAATCTAATACTAGATTCTGCTGGTGGTGCGGTTACTGTTGATGATTATTTAAGTTGTATTGAATTAAAAGTAGGTGGTACAAGTGATGCTTCTCCTAGACTTAAGAATCCTTCAGCAAATACATTAACATTCCATACTGGTGGTATCTTTGGTGCTTCTGGTGAGGAAAGGATTAATCTTACTGCTGCAAAGACTCACATTAAGAATAACCTAGAGGTTGATGGTACATCCACATTGAGTGGTGATACAACTATTGCTGGAACATTAACCATTACTGGTGGAAACCTCAGTCTTGGTAGTAATAACTACATTGGTGGAGGTGGTACATTCGGAAACGTCCAAGTTGGTGTTACTGGTGATAATGAGATTGATACTACAAGTGGTAATCTAATACTAGATTCTGCTGGTGGTACGGTTCAAGTTACTGATGCTATTACTGTATCTGGATCTGCAACTCTATCTTCTACATTAAATGTTACTGGTGCAACAACATTAGGTAGTAACTTATCTGTTACTGGTCAAGGATCATTCACAGGTAACTTGATTGCGTTTGTATCTGATGATCGTCTTAAGACTAACAGAGTAAATATTACGGGTGCATTAGACAAGGTTGCAGCATTGAGTGGTTTTACATTCAATTTCAATGACGTTGCAGCAGGATATGGTTATAATACTGAGGAACTACAGGTTGGTGTTTCTGCACAGGAAGTACAAGAAGTCCTTCCAGAGGCAGTTAAACCTGCTCCTGTTGATTCTGAGTACAATACTGTTCAGTATGAAAAACTTGTTCCACTTCTCATTGAGGCAATTAAAGAACTCAAAGCAGAAGTTGAAGAACTTAAAAACTCACACTAATTAGAATTATGGCATTACAAAGTTCTGGTCAAATATCCTATAGTGATATTCAAAATGAATTTGGTTCACCAGGTAATAGTGGATTTGGTGCTTATCGTGTATCTCAAAGTGTTGGTACATTAAGTAACCTACCATTAGACTCAGGAATACCTCAGTCTGGTCAAATTTCATTTAGTCAGTTTTATGGTAAACGACTTAATTGTGTTACCAATCTTTATTCTGGTGGTACAGATTATCGTATAAATGCCAGAACAATATACAATAATAGTACTAACAATGTAACATGTATTGGTAACTTTAGAACTAGACCATCAAATCCTGATGGTAAAAGACATTATATTAATATAAACAAAACTTTTGGATCAGCACAAAGTAGTAATAAATTTGTTGCTGCTGTGAGAACTGGAACTTGGGGTGGAAGTTCACAAGTATCCGTAGACATTGGTGGATCTGCAAGAATATTTGGTGCAGGTGGTAATGGTGGTAATGGAAGAAGTGGTGCTAGTGACCAACCTGGTTTTAATGGTGGTAATGGAACAACTGCATTAGCTATTGAACATAATGGAACTACTGTTAATCATGCTAGTGGTGCATTAATCACATGTGGATTTGCTGGTGGTGGTGGCGGTGGATCTTCTCGTGACGAAGATCCTGGTGCTGATAGAACTGCTGGCGGTGGCGGCGGTGGCGGCGGTGCTGGTCTACCTGCTGGTAGTGGTTCGACTGGTGGAAATCCTGGACAAAACAATGATGAAGTAAGAGGTGGTGCTGGTGGCGGTGCTGGATCTACTCCAAACACAAACGCTGCGAGAGAAGGTGGTGCAGGTGGTAATGGTGGAAATAATAGGGGAGAAGCAGTCGCTGGAAATGGTGGTCGTGGAGGAGATACTGAAGGCGGTCCACAAAATGGTGGTGCTGGTCGTAACTCTGGTGAAGAGTGGGGTTCAGGCGGTCTTCATGGAAGTAATGGATGTGCTATTAGTAAAGCATCTGGTGTATCATGGAGTTATGGATCTCAAGGTGGAGTCGTTCTTGGAACTATAAACGAAACAGGTGTCGCTTAACTAACTAAATAATTTACTACTAATATTTCATTATGCTTACTGATTTTATTCATCGTTATGCTGGTGTGTTTTCCAAAGAGGAATGTGCAGAGATAATACAACATATTAATTTTTTTGAACAGAATAATATATTATTTCGTGATAGAGAGAGTCTTCATAAAGAGGATCAGTCATCTATTAATGCTACTCATTCTTATGATTTAGATATACCAGCAATGTCGAGAATTGCTGGAACTATTATTCCTAAATTTCAACCTTGTGTAGATGATTATTTACAAACTTATAGTACGTTAGGTAGAAAGAAATTTCTAGTTTATGATTGTAAATTGAAGAAACTTCCAGCAGGTTCTGGTTTTCATATGTGGCATTTTGAAAATGGTTCTATGTTATCTGCACAAAGACAATTTGTGATTCAGTTATATGTGAATGATGATTTTGATGGTGGAGAAACAGAGTTTTTATATCAAAATAAAAGAGAGAAAGCAGTAGCAGGAGATGTTATAATATTCCCTTGTTCATTCACACATACTCATAGAGGTAATCCACCTATAGGTGGTACAAAATATCTTGTAACATCATGGGGATGGGTACAAGATAGTGGATCTGATTATTAAGGTACGAGATTATTTGACATGACTGAAATGAAAGGGGTTATTTTTAAAGACCCATTCCCACATCTAGTAGTATATAATTTTTATGACGAGAAAGAACTTGAGTTAGTTTGGGAAGAATTAAATTTTTATACAAAACCAGGAAAACTTCTTGAGGCAAAAGATTTTGGTGGAATAGTCGAGAAAACTAATTCACATGCAATAATTCTAGATCAGTTGTATCGAAATTACGATCAACCAGATCCAGCAATAAATGGAATGCCACAATTTAGACCTATTTCTAATATTTTAAAAGTAAATAGAAAATTATTTGAGACTGATATTTTAGATGTTTTTGCAGGAATACATGATTCTTGTTGTATAGCAAATCAATCAAATTATGATTCTACAAAAGTAAGATATTATCATAATGGTGAATACTATCAACCACATACTGATAAATCTGTTTCATATCTAGCGTTTAGTTATTTTTATAAAGAACCTAAGAAATTTGAAGGTGGTGAAATATATTTTCCTAAGTATGATTATGAATTTGCTTGTGATAACAATTCAATGATAATAATGCCTGGTTGGGTAGAACATGGTGTAAGAGAAGTTAAGATAGAAAATTCTGATTATTCTGAAGGTTATGGTAGATATTGTATCTCTAGTTTCTTTGGCAATAGAGCGAAGTGATATTTTAAATAAATAACTAAAAATCTCATAACATAATGGCGAGTATTAATAAAAGTTTTAATTTCAGACATGGTGTTCAAGTCGATGATAAAGACTTCACTGTTAGAGGGAGTCTGGTAGGTATAGGAACTACCGTTCCTACTGAGAAATTAGACGTTCGAGGTAATGCAGTTGTAAGTGGGTTTACATCATCGGTTTACTTAAATGTAAGTGGAGTTTCTACTTTCGTAGGTCATGTTAATTCTTCAACTGTTGGTGCATCGGGTTCGATAACTGCGGTAAAATTTTATGGTGATGGATCGAATCTAAGTGCGTTACCTACATCTCAATGGGTTGATGTTGACGTAGGATTAGGATATACAAGTATATACAATAATGGAGGAAATGTGGGAGTGGGAACCACAGATCCTAGACATAGTATGCAAGTTGGTGGAGATCCAACATTTGGAAGTACGGGAGTAGGAATACATTCTGCTGGTAATATTCATGCAACTGGTGTAGTTACAGCAACTACATTTGTAGGAGAAATTGATTCTGCATCATTAGACACTAATCCATCAGGTATTACTGTGACTGGTGTAGCAACGGCAGCATCATTTAGTGGTAATATTGTTGGTAATATTACTGGTAATGTAACTGGTAATGTTAATGCAACGAGTTTAGATTCTTCTACTTTAAGTGTTACTGGTGTTTCTACATTTAATAATAGTGTATTATTTCAGGGTGCTACTGATACTATAAGTTGGAATAAAGCATCTAATAGAATGTTAGTTGATGAAGGTTCTGACATTGCTTTCGGTGATAGTTCAGAGTTACAAATACGTCATTCAAATGATGTTAGTTTAATTACAGAATCAAGAGCAGGTGTAGGTGCAACATTAGCAATTCAAGCAGACAGATTAATACTTAGAAATAAGGATGGTAATGAACCATATCTTGAAGCAAATGATAATGGTTCAGTTAAAATATATAATGACTTTGTACCTAGATTAGAAACTAATGGAATCGGTGTTACTGTTTACAATCAATTAGATGTTACTAATGTAAATGTAAGTGGTATCATAACTTCTCCATCATTTATCGGTCCAGTAACAGGTGCAGTAACAGGTAATGTAACTGGAGATTTAACTGGTGATGTAACAGCAAATGGTATTGGAGTTACGAGTTTAAATGTAAGTGGAGTATCCACACTCACAGGGAATGTTACTGTTAGTGGAAACATAGATGTAGATGGTCTTACAGAGTTAGATGATGTACAAGTTGCAGGTGCTTCTAGTATTACAGGTGCAGTCACAGTTGGTGGAAACATTCGAGGTGATGGTAAAATTGGAATAGGTACTGAAGCACAGACAGATCTACAGATCCAAAATGCAGCAGAGTCAGCAATAGTATTAGGTAGAAGTCACGCTATTACAGGTACTAATGCTTCATTAAGATTTGGAACTTCCAATGCTTCATTCCCATATTCTGCTAATACTCCTGAATCATTAGATATTATTAACTATGGTAAGGGTAATGTAAACTTCTATCTTGAGGCAGGTATTACTGGATTAGGAACTGGTGGATTCTACTGGCACAGAAGATCAAACTTCGATCAGTTAATGACTCTTACTTATGGTGGTCAATTAGGATTAGGTGTTACCGTTCCTACTAATGATCTACATGTGGTTGGAACATCAACAGTTACCGATAATGCTTGGTTTGGAGTAAATGTTAATGTTGCTTCTGATATAAATGTTGGTCAGAATATAATTGCAACTGGTTCTGTAACTGCTTCAGGTCTTACAGTTCCTTTTGTAGAAGCAGAACTAAGAGGTAATGTCTATAAGACAACTGGAATATCCACTTTCAATGATCTAAAAGCAGATGGAATGATTGATTTTGGTCAATCAGTAGGAATTGGAACCACTGCTGTTACTGATTATGCTTTGAATGTTTATGATAAACAATCATTAGTAAAATCTCTATTTGTTAATCCACCCCCACATGGAGGTTCTATCAATGAAGTAGATCCTACAGAGGGTGGAGATGGTCTAGGAATTGGTGTTAGCACACTAAATGATAGTGGTGCAGTAAACTTTGCAAATGCTGGTGTAACAACGACCAGATATATGATCCCACCAAAAGTTACAACAACTCAGAGAAATGCTTTGTTGAATAAAGTTTCAGGTGCATTAGTTTACAATACTACTACAAATAAACTAAACTTCTGGAATGGATCTGCATGGGAAGCAGTAACAAGTGCATAAGTTAAAATCTTGCAACTTATACATACCTTTGTATGGTTGCAAGGCAAACTCTATAAGATTTTAAGTTATTAAAGGGATGAAATTAAAAAAACCACTCATTCACATGAGATTGGATCAGTGCCAGTTCTTCTACTGGGATCCACGCATAGATCCAAGAGAACCAGAATACGAACCGTCACAAGACCCCACAGGGGGTCTTTTTTTATGCTATAATGTATTCATACAATAAAGAGCATAGATGCAGTTACGTCCCCATCAAGAACAAGCATTGGAAGCATTAGCAAGACATTCTAAGGGGCAAGTCATCGTACCTACAGGCGGTGGTAAGACTCTTGTTGCTATCAAAGATGCTATTAGACAGTTCGACAGTGGTTTTAAAACTATTGTTGTAGTTGCTCCACGACTCCTATTAGCAGAGCAATTATGTTCTGAGTTCATGGAAGTGATAAGAGAGAAATACAAATATGTTCAGGTAATGCACGTTCACAGTGGTGAAACAAAGCATTTCAGCACAACCAAACCAGTAGAAATTGCTGAGTGGTGTAAGTTCAGTAAAGGTAGGAAGATCATCTTTACAACATATCATTCACTTCATAGAATACAACAGAGTTATGCTCATGTTGATACAATATACTTTGATGAGGCACACAATTCAGTTAGGAAAAACTTCATTCCATCAGTAGAGTATTTTTCAATGTATGCAGAGAGAGCGTATTTCTTTACTGCTACACCAAAGCATAGTCTAACACCATTCAAAGCAGGTATGAATGATGGTGATATATTCGGTCAGGTTATTTGTAATGTACCAGCACCTAAGTTAGTGGATGAGGGTTATATCCTACCACCTAAAGTGAAGGTGTATAAGAGTGACATAAGACAGAAAGATGAGATAACATTTGATGTAGAATGTAATCAGATCATTGATAATATTGATGACCATAATACTAAGAAGATCCTAGTATGTGCTAAGTCAACTAAGCAAATACAAGGACTAATACGTTATGCTAAGTTTGTTGATGAGTTATCATGGAGGGGTTATTCTTGCATGTATATCACATCTAAGACTGGTGCAGTTATAGATGGTGAGAAGGTAAGTAGAGATGAGTTCTTTAATGTACTGAGTGCATGGGGTAAGGATGATGATAAGAAGTTTGTTGTGTTGCATCATAGTATATTAGCAGAGGGTATCAATGTAAAGGGTCTTGAAGCGGTCTTGTTCTTAAGATCTATGGATTACATTGGAATATCACAGACTATTGGTAGAGTGATCCGTAAGGGTTGCGAAAATAAGAAATATGGGTTAATATGTGTACCAGTATATTCTAAGGTTGGTATTAGTACAGCAAGGAAGGTACAGGCAGTAGTCGATACTGTGTTTGAGAGGGGCGAACCTGCAATTAGTGTGGTAAGAAAATGAGTAAAGAAATTCCTACAAAGGATTATATGCAAGCAGGTTGGGACAGTGGTCCCACTGGTTGTCATCCATATAAACGTGGTAGTAGGCATAATAAAATTGGTATGTGGATCATGTGGATTTTTTATGGTATAGTAATAGTACAAGTGCTTCATGTAATTACAGTCATACCATTCTTTCCAATTACATTTCTAATGTTATTATTTGGAGCATACATTTTATTTCAAGGATGGATAGCAAGATGAGTACATCTGTAGTTTTAGTTTCTGGGGGATTTGATCCTATTCACAGTGGACATATTTCATTATTAAGATCAGCAAAACAGATAGCACCATTGAGTGCATTAGCAGTTGGTTTAAATTCTGACCTTTGGTTAGGAAAGAAGAAAGGCAAACCATTTATGACTTTAAGTGAAAGAATTATTATTGTTAGATCATTAGAGATGGTTGATAATGTTCTTGAATTTGATGATGGTAATGGTACTGCTAATGATGCTATTGCACAATGCCTTGAAATATATGATAAAGTAATATTTTGCAATGGTGGAGATAAGCATAATGAAAATGTACCAGAATATACTTTCTATAAAGATGATCCTAGAGTGGTATTCAGATGGGGTGTAGGTGGAGTAGGTAAGAGACAATCATCATCATGGATATTGAAAGAGTGGGATGATAGAGATAAGGATAGTGTTTATCAACCATCTTACTATCAATAATGAGAGATACAATTTTATTCGGAGATTGCAAGGAGACTCTATGTGCTTTCTTACCAGAGAGTGCAAGAACTTGTGTTACATCACCACCTTATTATGGTTTAAGAAACTATGGTGATGAAGAGAATCAAATAGGACAAGAAGAAAGTCCAGAAGAATATGTTCAGAACTTAGTAGAAGTATTCAGAGAAGTAAGAAAGGTTCTTACAGATGATGGTACTCTATGGTTAAACATGGGTGATAGTTATTATAACTATAGACCTGGTAAAGGTCAGGGATTAGTTAAACAAACTGTATCTAATAGTAAACAGGATCTACCAGACAAATGTGCAAGAAGGGGTAATAAGTTAGATGGATTGAAAGAAAAGGATCTTATTGGTATCCCTTGGATGGTTGCTTTTGCTCTTAGAGCAGATGGATGGTATTTGAGACAGGATATAATTTGGCACAAACCTAATCCAATGCCTGAAAGTGTGAAGGATAGATGTACTAAGTCACATGAGTATATCTTTTTACTAAGTAAGAATAGAAAATACTATTATGATAATGAAGCAATCAAAGAACCAGCAAAAGACTGGGGAACCAGAGATAGATCCAAAGGAAAATACCACAATGAAGGAACAGGACTACAACCACATTCAGGTCTTGAAAAATCATATCCAACAAAGAATAAACGATCTGTCTGGTCAATAACTAATAAACCATACAGAGGATCACACTTTGCAGTATTTCCACCCGACCTGATTGAACCCTGTATCAAGGCAGGGAGTGAGGAAGGCGACATTGTATTAGATCCATTCATGGGATCGGGAACAACTGCTGTGGTCGCAAAATCGCTAGGTAGAGATTACATAGGGTGTGAATTGCATGAAGACTATGGTAACTTAATAGAAGAGAGAGTTAAGGAATTTCATCCAGTTGATGAAGTGGCACAAGAACCTAGTGTAAATATATTTGATATAGTATAATAAGTTTATCAAAGGAGGATTCTATGGTCTGTGAAGTAAAACTGTATGTTGCTGGTAGTGTCTTTAATGAGACAGTACATGCTAAGAACTATGATGAAGCAAGAACAGTAGCACTTGCAAGAAACCCTAATGCTAGGGTAGTATCAGTTAATGCTAAGTTCTAATGCGACCAGAAACTAGAGAAGCAATGGAAATGTTGTTTTGTGCTAAGTGGAATGTTCCTAAAGCAGCAAAGCATTGTAACCTAACCATGAAGGAAATGAAAATTACTTTCAATGAGTATTGTGCCTTGCATGGTCAAACTTATATAAATTTCGATACCAACATTCAAACTAATCTCAATCTATGAAAGAAGAACTATTGGAAATGTTGAAGAGTGATGCTTACCGTAAAGGTGAGTACACTCTATCTTCTGGTAAAACAAGTGAACACTATGTTAATTGCAAACCAGTCATACTAAATGGTAAAGGACTATTTTATGCTAGTTGTTTACTACTTGAAGAAGTTGAAGATGACTCTGTTGCAGTAGCAGGTCTTACTCTTGGTGCTGATCCTTTAGTAAGTGGAGTTGTTACAGTATCAGCAATAGATGAGGTTGATCTTGATGCTCTAATTATAAGGAAGGAACCTAAAGGTCATGGTACATCATCACAAGTAGAAGGACCATTACCACCTAAAGGAAGTAAGATAACTGTATTAGAAGATGTAACTACAACTGGTGGATCTTCACTCAAAGCAGTTGAAGTGTTGAGAGATCTTGGGTACAAAGTTGATACTGTGTTATCCATTGTTGATAGGAAAGAAGGTGCTGTTGATTTGATGCAGGTTTATGGTATAAAGTTAAAGAGTTTGTACACCATAGATGATTTTCAATGAGAATGAATACTGAAACTAAACTGGTGTTTGCTCTTGAGCATATAGCACACCTTGAAGACTTGATTGAGGGTAATGAGTGGGAACAACACTTGAATCAATCATTATCAACAATGAAGTATGAATTTATTAGGCAACTAAAGAATGAGCAACACAAGAAAGGAAAACTACCAGACGTTCTATAGAGATGCTATTAAGAATAAAACTGGTTATGTTACCAAAGATGGATCATGGGCAGCAGTACCCTTGATGGATAGTAAAAAGTTTGCTATAATTAATAACGGTGAGTGGGTTCACACTTGCAGAAATTATGAGTATGCTAGATCATACATACTAAAAGAAAATCGAAAGAAATGAGTGAGACTAAACAGGACAAATGGGAACGTGGGAAGACTCTTATGTTGGAGTCTTTGCATAAACCTGATGATAGATTGAGAGGATGTTCTCATAACCAAGAATGTTATCATGAATTGATGGAGATAAGGGATCAAGTAATTGAAATGGTAAGAGATATTCCTAATCCTTATGCTCCAGTAACTAAAATACCATTTGGTAAGAAGAATGACCATGTAGAACCTACAATTACTACTCCTCATGGTGAGATTAGTGAAACTCTAATGAGTGGAGCATTGGGTGATTATTATGCAGACAAGAGAGAGTTTTAATTATGGCAATTTATGATGATGTGAAGATCACTATCAACCTTAATGAGTTGGTAGAGATTAGAGCAAAACTTTTGACTCAATATGAAGATTACTCAAACGCAGTAGCAACTGGTGAGTATCTTGATGGAAATGATATTGATAGAATTGCATCTCAGTTAAGAGAAACACTTACTTGGGATACACTCTATCACATGATAGATGGTGCTATATTAGATTACATGGGTTTAAGATCTGCTGTTACAGAACATAGAACTCATTATGGTGAGACAACTATTGAAACCATTGAACTAACAATGGAGAAGGAAAGGAAAGAAAGAGAGAAGGAGTTTAAGAAGAATTTTGATATGATACAATTAAAATCATCATCATGGACTATTGATGTGCCACTTAGAAAAAAGGACTAGGCATTTCTTTTTGTTAAATTGTATCAGGGAATACAGACACAACTTGTCTAAATAATGATAGAATTAGGGATAACAAGATGATCTGAATCTTCTTCGTTATTGTAGTTTATTTGGAGACAATTATGCACAACTTAATTTCATTTAATCAACTCGCTGGATC
>Ga0163180_10000600_pt1 | contig 20939 bp, 21 predicted proteins | sample AtlANTMetagenome_2_FD_109647 | JGI IMG/M metagenome (GOLD analysis project Ga0163180, IMG submission 109647) | Marine eukaryotic phytoplankton communities from the Atlantic Ocean - Atlantic ANT 4 Metagenome | ecosystem: Environmental > Aquatic > Marine > Oceanic | place: North Atlantic Ocean...
CCAGATACCTACTGCTATGATACTTAAGTATGCAAGTGTATCATCTAACATAACAAGAAAGAATATTGTTGATCCACCAAATCTGATCCACTCTGGAAATGGTTTGATTAACCTACCACCCCATTTACGGAATGTACCTTCAAACTTAAAGTATAATATGATGAGTGCTGTGATAACAAACTCACTATATGGTACAACAAAGTAACACGATAAGAATATAAACAGAGGCCAGTAGTGCCTTTCATCAACCTTTTTGACAAGGTTAAAGTATTTTTTGAGTAGTTTTTTAAACATAGTTAAAGTTGATTACCATACGGAAAGAAGCATTTGTTGTTGATGTTCCTGTGTGTTTCATACCATTTGGAAATGTAACTAATCTGTTGGCAATGGATTCTATCTTAGTACCATCTTCAAAGAGTGTGTAACCATCACAGGTATTCAGATAATAGATAGAAGTTTTGAGATAGTCTCTGTCTTCTGCATCTAATACATCAATATGCATACCATGTTCAACTAACGTATCAGTTCCCATGATAAGGTTTGCTTTGATCTTGATTATAGCACAAGGTTGTAACTTCTGCAAGATAGGGTATAAAAGTTTACATGACTCGTCAGGTGTATGTCTCTCATAGAACATATGAGTCATCTGTAGGTTACGATGCTTATTATCCTTTGTGTCATCTACAATCTTAGATGCATTCCAAGGAAAATAACTGTCCAGTAATCCGTGATATATTGCTTCAAACTCTGATAGTTTGATAAATCTATCTGATATTGCTATATCACTCATTTCTCTATCACTACAAGGTGTACACCATTCCAGAAATCATTTGCATCTTCTGATGTTTCTGTGAGTATAGTTCTCTCCCATATAACATTCTTATCTTTGGTGAACTCTTTTGTTTTATCCATCACCCCTTCAAAGTTAGCATCATCAACTACCAGTATATAATCTTTATCAGCATACTTATGGATATGTTCTAAGTTTGGAATCATATCATGATCGTTAGTAGCATCATAAAATATTACACGAGGGGGAAACTGAGGATTAAACTCAACTGCTTGTATAGGTTTAACTGAGAAACCAATAGAACAATCAGTATTCATCCATTTCTCTGCATTCTTAATGAACTCATCAACTGGATTTGTTATGTCCGCATAAGGTTTATGTAAGTCTTTACGTTTTGGTTTTACTATCTCGTCTTGAAAGTCATCAATAGCATATGCCTTGACCGCACTATTTCTATACAGAGCTGCAAATACTGTACTACCCATGTAAGAACCTGCATCAACATATACAGTACCACGTTCTTGACATAAGTTGTTTAGTAAGTGTCTGACTTTATTTGATGATAAACCTAGAACATCATATCCTTTTGGATCGAAGTTAGATTTATTATCAACAGCAGCATCAATAGATCTTATTGCAAGATCAACGAGTGGATTCATTTCTTTTCGTTTTTGCTTCTTTAACCTAGATTCTAGCACAGATTCACAATAGTTGCAATCCCAACAATCGAACCTACAAGATTTTATTTTCTCTCGCCAGATATTTATAGGTGCTTCTGGCATGTCCACGTCGTCCATGTACTCACTAAAGGTTGGTTGCATCATTTCATCATGATTTGCCCATCTTTCTATGATGTCCATAGACTCCTTCAATCTCATAGCATCTTCTCTACCATGTAACTTAAATACATCAATACCTGCATCTAGGAACTCTTCCCAATCTTTTCTCCAAGGCGGTATGTTTGCTGCTTTAAGTTCACTAGCGGGGTCATACTGTTCCCAACGTGAACATGACACACGACTTATAGTACTATTGAAGTATTGAGGGTCACTTCCCTCTCTTGTTGCATTATACTGATAATGTTCTGGCATGATAGGGCAACCACCCCAACAATGTTCATTTGCTAAGAGTGATAGCATTATATCATTACCTTTACTATGACAATATTTCTTTGCTTCTACAATACGATCTAATAATGGTCTATCTCTCATCACATCACGATCTAAATTTATATAATGAAACCCTGCACTTGCAAGTGATACTATCTCATTTGGTTTACATGCTTCTCTAAGTATAGTATTCTTTATCTCAAGCTCTGGGTATTCCCGTTGTATCTGACCCGTAGAGACCCATGATGTATGAGGTATAGTTGCACACCTTACACCATTATCATATAAAAACTTAAAGTTGGTGATAAAAGTCTCAAGATTTTTTTGGTCAGGTCTCACCCATATATTATTGAATGTTGCTGATAATGGTATTCCTGTCTCTTGTGATATGTACAGTGCATTCTTTACAGCACCCTTTGCGTCATTATCCGTACGAAAAACATCGCCCATTGCATCTTGCATGAATGGGGGCATTCTTGTAGTAAAATATAGGTCGTATAATAAGTTAGAGTGTTTCTTTAAAAACGGTATAAAGTCACTATCAATAAACTCAGGACTGAGTTTCGGATTGATCGGAAGACTGAAGACTCCTGTCCTTAAGGTTGTTTGTTGCATAATCTGATAAAACACCTGCTGTGTCAAATAGTTGTGGAGGTTTGCCTTCCATCATTTTTTCTACTCTTTCTTCTGCTACTTCTTTGATACCACCAATAGATTTATTGACAGCAGTAGAGTACATCATAGCAAGATCAGTAACTGCTGCTTGATCTTCTGGTGCCATTTGTAACAGAGATTCCAAGTTACCTGCTTGGACTCTACCAGTAGTTAGCAGATCTATTGCACTCTGTTTTCCCATACGAGCAATCCAATACTTATGCTCTTCTACATTCTCTAACTCTTTATCTTCTAATAATGCTGTGATTTTTTCTGGGTCATCAGTTCCTGCCTTGTCCTTGATGATTTCAAACAAACCATTAAGTTCTTCTTTACATTGCTTAATCTTGTTTAACCATATTTGTCTATCAAGATAGAGTAACTCTAGCTCATACTGTCTATCAATCTTATGAAACTCGTTTTCCTCTGTTTCCATTGCAGCAGTAACCCTTGCAATATCATTCATGCAACGCTTGAACTGTATAGTAGTTTTTTGTAATGCGTTTGTTCTACCCTGTATCTCCATCATTGCCTGACGTACCTGTCTGTATGGGGATACTTGTGAGTTTACAACAAAGTATTCGTTTTGAAATTTAGTTTGACCAAAATGTTGTTGCTCTGACCATGCCATTAGAGCTTCGTCAAACTTGTCTACATCATATTCGCTTATATGTTTTAAATCTTCTAAAGTCTCTCTGATATGATAATCAGAACTTGAGTCCGCCTGAGTAGTCGAAAGTTGTTTTTCTTTCGATGTTTCCTGTTTCTTCATTGGTTGTGCATCTTCCATATTCTAGGCATTGTGTATTAGACATTGCAACGCTGAAGTAATCTTCAAGCACTACATTTAAGTCACGAACAGTCGTACATCCAGTTACTATATGGATCATCTTTTGTTCTGCAACTGCGAGTTCATAAAGAGATTTCTTGAACTCTGCCTGTTTATCAACTATTTTAGTCGCAAACTGCAAAGTTGTCAAGTCTCTGACCTCTGCTAAACTATGTATCAGTTTTGTCTCAAAGGAATTATCAGCAATATATGCGGTTGCCTCACATATTTGATCTACCCATGTTGCTTCTTCAAGTTTAGAAAACTTAGTCATAAGAAGATTATGTCTGTGTTCAAACTCTTCTTGAATCGCTAGGGTTATCACATCTGTCATGAAAGGGATAACATAATTTGAGTATATTGTATCATCTATAGTCTCTTTCTCTTTATTTGTAGTTCCTTCTTCATTCTCTCCATAGGTAGATCTTTGGAATCTGATCTCACCCCAATACTTGTCTCCAAAGATACCTGATTTACTATCGTATCTAAGGTATGTTATATGTTGTGGTATGTATTTAAAGTATTCGTCTGCAAGATGATAGGATTCTAATCCTAAGTAAGTTCCAACACGGATACCCCACTCCCCTACCTGAGGATATTTCTCGACATCTAAGACGATGACGTCATTTGAAGTTGTGCTAATCATTAGTAGTTAGGAATGTTTGTACCGTAATCGTAGTTACCTTGTCCAGATACAGAGCTTGACGAGGAACAATGTGCTGATGACATGCCACCATGTCCTGTTGGGGGTGCAGATCCACCTAAGTTATTGTAACTATCACTATTATAGTTAACTTTAAAGGTATTATTGTTCTGTGAACCATTGTAGTTACCTAAGCAATAACCTTTTCTCATACCCATTTCAAAGTTTTCTTCACCCATGTTACCGAAGTTAAGACCTCTAACCTGTATACCAGTAAGGTCACTACACTTTTGGTTACCGTTCTGGTTGTTATTACCTGTACCAACGTACATATGTCCTAACATAGTAGGAAGAATCTTTTTCCAACCATCACCACCTGGTCCGTGTTCCCATGATACCCATGATTCTGTCTTGAAGAACTGACCTCTTCTAGTTCCTGATCTCTTAACCCAACCATAGAGTCTTCCATGTCCACCCCATGTAGGGTCATCTCCACCATCATCATAATCTGGGGGGAAACCAGAGGTTCTCATAGTTTCTGTTCTTAAGTTGAATACATCAGTTCTTGAACTACCACCACCATATAGGTAAGAGTATCCACCTGCAAATACATGATCTTGGTGAGATCCCATTGAACCTCTGTTCACCGTCATGTTCCACTGTGACTGATGAGTTACACCAGATTCAGTTGACATTGACATTGCGTTAGTATAGTTTGAAGAACCTCTATATGTGTTCTCCATAGAGTGAAAGAAGTGTCTAGTATCATGCCATGACCCTGACATATAAGCACCTGATCTATCTAAAATATCTCCTAAGTTCGTTGATGTATCTGTAGCATGAACTGTTCTATTAACATTATTCCATGGCGAACCATTTTGGTATCCACCACCAACATATCCATGTGTCCATATTCTTGCTGTTGACCACCCTGTATCGTTCTCTCCATCAAATGACCAATATGCGTTAGTTCCGTCTGATCTTAATAATGCTCCGACTGTATATGTTGCTGAGTATCTGTTTGTAGATTGATCTGGTAGTGAACTTCCTGCTCCTGCAATCGGACCCCATTGAACTGCACCTGCATCTTGATCGTATGAGTATCCTTCAAAGGTTCTATCTGTACTATTATATCTGAATAATCCTTCTACTGGTGATCCTGGTCTTTCAGCAGTAGTTCCTACTGGAACTTTCATACCGTCAGTTCCTGTTATATCTAACGTGAAACTGGGTGACGCATCATTAACACCTATTCTATTATTACTAGAGTCAACATAAAGAGTTCCAGAGTCAAAGTTGAAGTTACCAGAAGCTTCCAGTTGAAACTGTGCAGTTCCACCTCCACCTGTTAGGGATACAACTTTATCAACATTTAATTGTGACATGTGTGATTTTTACTCCTTCCTTGTTATTTATGCAGGTCGAACAAGTACACAACCTCTTTTAAGGTATGTATCTTCATTTCCACTGTCTTGATCTGAGTGTATAACAATGTGCATGTTGTCACTATAAGTTGTTCCTAAATCAACGGTGAACCATGCATCACCATTAAATACGTTTGGACCTGTACCACCAGAGTTATCACCTGGTTGTACAGTAAAGTTTCTTACATACTCTGAGGTATAACTGTTTCCAGATCTAGAGAAACATGTGTACCTATTACCCATGAAACCACCTGGATTATTTCCACCACCAGAAACATGTGTTGGTTGAGTTCCTGCTGTTGATGGGCAACCATTACTATCATTGTTAGAGATAGCAGTATAAAAGGTAAAGATATGCTGACCATCGCCAGACTGTGAGTTGTCACGCATGATAGTTAGACCATCACCAACTCCTGATGAAATATTTAGGAAGTTTCTACCGTTCTGACCATCATTAGAATAATAGTTATAAAGATTCATTCTCATCTTTACATATCGATATGTCACACCTCTATTACTAAAAGTTGCATATCTAAAGTCAGATCCACTTACGTTCCTGTAGTAACCCCATGTTGAGTTATATGCAAAGTTACCTACAGGTGTAGAGTCTCCTGTATCATTTAAGTTTTGCCCTGTTAATGCTGATGAGTTACTGAAAAATGCAGTACCACCGCCACCCCAGTTACCGATTAGAATATAATACGGGTGACTATTGACTGGTACGAAGTATCTACGGGTCGTACCATCTAGATTCATATAATAGTTACCATCTGCAGCAACACCTGCATCCATGAGCTCTTGAACACTCGATGCTGCAGAAGCAGGAGTACCACCATCATTACCACCTGTTGATGCTTTGATTATTTGTAACCATGAACTACCACTCCAAACTTCTACTTGCACCAGTTCTGTGTTGAATCTTATCATTCCAACAGAGGGCGATGCAGGTCTTTGTGCTGTAGTTCCTGCAGGTAACTTAAAATGAGATAGAGGATGTAAGTTACAACTTCCTGCAACTAATAAAGACTCTCCATCATCAAAATTGATCTCAAAATTATGATCTGCGGGTGCATCTAGTTCATTGACGTTTAGAGTACTCATGTCTTATGCGTAAAAGAATAACCAGTACATATGGTTTTCGGAGCCAGGATTATTTATTCCCCAATCACCTGACCAGTTTGGTTCTGGGAAGTTTTGATTTGAATAGTTATTACCAGTCTGTCCTACCCATGCATGGTGTTCAACGTTACAACCATTAGATGAGCAACCTAGAGCATTAATCATACTAAAAGTGTAGTTTTCACAGTTTGCGGGTGATAAATGCCAAGTATTATTTGGATCTAGTTCACCTGCACTACTACCTCTATATCTATTATCTGATGCCTGTGCAGATCCTTTGAAGAATGTCATACCACCGATCTCAGTACCACCAATATTACTATGATTATCAAGAGAGATATGGTTACGGAACATTTCATACATGTTGCCACCTCTATTAGTAAAGCAACTAGATATGTATGCTACCTCGGTAGATTGATCATAGGGAGTTCCAGATGAAGTAAATCCTTGCATAATCAATACATCATCTGCTGTCCATCCTCTATAGTGATTTGATTTAAAATCAGATCCCATTGCAGCTCTAGCATTACCAGTAGTTGATGTAGTTGTCCAGTTACCATACCAGTGATCCGAACCACCTGTGTAACTTCCATGTGAAGTATTGTCTGTAATAGATGCAACCATGACCCAATACTTACCATTAGGGTCTTTATATGCATAAACTTCTTCTGTATTAGTGCCATCAAATCTTATATACCAATAACCAGAGCCAGGATCATTACTTGATAAGTTTGCCATTGATGTAAATGGTGCGTTAGATGTACCATTCTCTCCATAATATTGTATCCATGTAGCATTATTCCAAACTTCTACTGCGTTTAATGATGTATTCCATCTTATGTAACCTGGTGCAGGTGATGAAGGTCTTTGCCCAGTTGTCCCTGTAGGTAAACGCAAAGCACCAGTACCATCATGATAAACATTACCATTTATCTGTAACGTATGACCAGTTGGAACTGTCGATTGATTAAGTGATGCAGGTATACCACCGATACTACCTACAGTAAGTTTGCTCATTTGAACAGGTTATAGTATTTCTATTTATTGTCCTGGCGTTGGATACTCCTCTACCCATGCAGTAACAATATACTTATCATTATTTAGGGGCGGATTACCTCTGTGTGTCCATGCCCAATCACATGGAAATATTACGAACTTACCTGCCTTTGGGGTGACTCTAAAATGTTGATATAAAAATTCTGTTTCACCACCTTCAAATCCATCATTAAGATAGATCATAGTTGCTAACTTACGATATGGTGCTGATGGTGTACTTTCATAATGCCATGCGTGATAACCCTGTCCTGGTTCTGTCTTTTGTATCTTTGCCATAGTATGTTGAAACCTACGACCAACTAAGATGTCATACTTTAGTACATACTCTCTTAGTGCCTGATCTGTAACATAGTTCCAACGTCTGAATATACTTCTTGATAGATTATCATGGAAATATTCTACTGGAAGTTCATGCATAAAGACTTGAGAATCAGCAGCACCTTTCTCTGAATGTCTCTTGATTGTCAAACCATTCTCTGATATGAACTTATAGTATTCTATTATATCTGTACAATCTAAGTTAGTCTCAAACTCAGATATAAAATTATCATGATGTATAGATTTTGTTATTGCAGGTTCACCACCTGCAAAAGGACTCATTACCATTTATTGATCGGGCAGTTGAATATTGGAAAGCGTGCCTTCACTGCAAGTACACAGTTACATTTAGTACAGATCCCAATAGGAGATTTGTACTCACACTCATTACATATTTTAATCCTTTTTTGATATAATGTCAAGTCAGGTGTATCACCGTCCTCAACAATCAGTTTAGCCTGCCCAGACACCGTTATTAAATACTTCTAACTTTTGTGTTGTCAAGTTATATCTTATTTCTCCGTTTTCATATCCTCTTCTTGGTGAATGAGTTACCTGTCTAGCATTAAATGCATTAGTTGTACCATATGGTAGAGGTAAAGCACTTTGACTACCTGTAATCCTGAGCTCTGCTCCACCTTTAAATGCTAAGTCACTCTTATCATTAACGGTAACAGTGAAGTTAGGTGTAAGACCTTGTATAGTTTGTACTCGTACCTTCATCTAACACTCCAAGCAGCACCTGATTCTACTGTAACAGTAAAACCAGAATTTATGGATATGGGACCTGCACTCATTCCGTTGGTGAACTCAGCACCGTTGTTTGCACTTGGTCCGACTGTAATATTTTCTGCGATTACATTATTATTTGTTCTTACAATACTATCAGTTCCGATAGCAGGTCCTCCTCCTGCAACAGGTGTCCAACCAGGACTTCCTGTGCCATCATCTGCTTTGTATATCTCTGCTTGGTCTATTGTAGTATTAAATCTCAATGTACCAACCGAGACACCAGTAGGTCTTTGTGCCTGAGTACCAGACGGTAACCTAAACACTGAGTTAGTATTTAAGAAACTTAAGGTTGTTATGATCGCTTGTGTTGTAGTGGCAATCTGATTACCACTTACTCTTGAAATTGCCATGTTAGATAGGTAGTTCTAGAATGTGAACAGTATCAGATGCTAAAGGTGCATCTCCTGATGAGAATACAACGTTTGCACCGTTTGAGTCAACTGTGTAGTTAGTTCCTGCAATCTGTGCTACACCATTGAGGAATACTAAGAGTGAATCATCAGAGTGTTTGATGCCTCCACTATATGTAGTTACAGCAAACGTTAGAGTAGTACCGTCTCCTGTATATGATTTAGTAATATACTTGTCAGCACCAACACCACCTCTACCAGTAACAACTAAGTCTCCATCAACTTTAGCATTACCTAGTATTCCAACTCTGAATCCAGATACAGCAGCAGTACCAATACCAATATGTTCAGTGCCAGAGAAAGTATCAATATTGATTTCACCAGTATTTGTGAGACCAAACTCTGACCATGCTCCATTGTAGTATATCCAACCAAGAGATTTCCCAGGCGTCCAGTTAATATTATAAACAAGGTCACCATCAGCAGGTGTATCGTATCCTGTGATATTAGAGAAGTCTGGTTGTCCACTTGCATCAGCAGGTGCAAGTAGAGTTTGTTTGATAACTGTACCATCTTGGTTATAGTAAGAGATCTTCCTTGCTTGAAGGTTGTTAGTAAAGGTTGTTAAACCTTGGAATGTAACAGGACCTGCAAAGATAGATTCTAACTGGTTAGATGCTCCACCGATTACAGTCAGTTTGTCAGTCAGCACCAACTCAGAGAATGTCTGAATCGTTGTGCTTTCTTCTCCAACAACGTTTAACTGTGCGATGTCTTCGTTAGTAATCTGACCTGTAACAGGGTTGATAACTTGGTTACCAATGAATAGGTCACCGTTAGAGTTAAGTCCAGAGTAGAATGAAACTCCTCCTTCTTCTTTAATGGACTGTGAGAATCTAATCTGTTCTTGAGTTAGTGTCTCAACTTGGGTTTGCGGGAACGCTGTACTATAGTTTCCAGGTCCGAAACCAAGGTATTCAAATGTGTGATTACCTGATCTGAGGATAGAGTGACGTCTGAACTCGACGTTGATCGGTGCGACAGTTCCGTCGTTATTTTCTCGAATCTTGATTTTTCTGGTTTCCTCATCGCCAGCTCGTGCAGTAAGTTGCACATTCGAGAGAAGTGCGTTTCCTGAGTCATAGTTTGGTGTTGTACCTGGTTGTGTCCAACCTGTGTCTGTGAGTAAGAAGACAATACCTTCTTTAGTGATAGATCTCTTAGGATCTTTAGCAGGAGGTACTGCTCCATCAGTTGCATTGACTAGACCGATAGTAACGTTATCAGCAACAGATACCGCAGCATCAGGGTCAGCAACTGGATTATCTCTGTCAAATGTAGGATAAACTTCATTGACATTCTGTGAGAACTTCCTGTCATTAAAGTTAGATGTTGAAGGTGAGATAGATCCACATAATAATGTTAGATAATATATTCCATCATTAACACCTCTTTCAAATGCTTGAACTATTTCAATATCATAGATGTAGAAACACTTAGTCAAGTTATATGATGTAGTGTCACTATTCAGAGGTTGTAATACGAAACCAGAGATAGGATCTCTAGGTAGAGGATTAGTTTTATCCTTGTCAATCACAAGTCTTACACGATAAGTTCTATCTTGTAAGTCTCTTGGGTCAGGAATCCTCTTAATAAATGTGCTTGGTGTAAAGTTTACGTTATTATATTGTGTATTAGATGATAAAGTTACATATATTTCGTTAGCATTAACTCCTGTTGAGTCTGGCATAACTGATAGATACCAACCACCAACTTGTCCTGCTACACCATTGATGGTATAAGTTGTGCTATCATATTGGATCGGTGATCCTGATTCACCTGCTGCCTTACCTGATACACTAGGTCCGTATGGTGATATAGATGCTGCCTGTGTAGTTGCAGCAGTAGCTCCGTTAGCAACGAGTAAACAGTTTATCTTATCTGGGACTGCACTAGAACCTGTGCCATCTTGTCTAGCACCGATTGTAAAACCCTGTACTCTTGTAGTTGGTGGTGATGCTTCAGTTGTATAACCATATAGGTATAGTCTAGATCCTGGAGTTTGTCCTTGTCCTGCAAGTGATGAGTTGATTGTTTTAGTTCTTTGTATATCAATGTTCACCCAGTTTACAGATGTTTCTTCACCAAATACTATGTTAGTTGCTGCTCCTGTAAGTGCAGCAGATAATGTGACTGCTCTAGTGTTTGTATTGACTGACCCTACAGTCGTACCTGCAGCAACACCTGATCCAGTTACAGTCATACCTTGGATGACCCCGTTGACTGACCCGTCATTTGCTAGTGTGATGGTTTGACTACCAGATGTACCACCTGCAGCAATAGTTGTAGCAATAACATTTAATGCTTTTGGTGGAATGATGTGAGTTATAGCTCCTGCTTTATCTTTCGAGAATGATTTTGCTTTGAATCCTGCTGATCTAAGAGCAGTGTTACCAAAGTTAGAGTTAGAGTTGGTGATTGACATGTCACCACCGCTTAGTGCAGTGAAGTGACCTTGATATCCCACAGCAAACACGGAAACCGCCTGTATGAATGAGTCGTTACTACACTTGATGTGTTCATGACCCCATCCTTTTCTATACTCGGCAAATCCATCTAAGTGTGCACCGTCTCCTGCTGTTGCTACATCATAACTACCAGTTGACTGATTATATCTTACGAATGCTCTATCATCTTTCTGTAGTGACAGTCCAGTAAACTGTGCCACAACCATTGATTTGAAACCAGTTGCTTTTGCACCGTTTGCATGCATACCATTCATACCCCACACACTTCTTAGTGATAGGTTGAATGCGTATGGTGATGCTGAGTCAACAGTATCAATCTCAGTCTTAACGGTGATGTTGGAACCTAGTGCGTTACCAGAGGGTTCTCCTGACATCTGATAGGTAAATGTATTACCAGATGCAGATGTAACAGTGAATGAACCATTATAAAGACCTGCGTCTGCCTCTGACTGAGGACCTGATGAACCAGAAACACCACTAATATTAATATTAACACCAACAGAGAATCCATGATCTCTTGGGTTACCAAACTCATCAACTGTGACTGCTGTTGCAGTCTGTCCGTTTCTTGTGATCTGTAGAACTCTATATTCATCAGAGATCGGACCAACGATTCTGTTTTCTTCAACCCTTGCCTGTATTTGGTCAGCAGATGGATCACCAGATGTATCGGGTATTGTTGCGAAAGCTTTAGATACTTTCTGATAGTATATTTCTAAGTCTGTTCTTTCTAAAATGTTTGGTACAGCAGAGTAATCTGTATTAGGTACAGTTCCGTCTGTGATTAGTTTTGATAATGGATTGAGACCATCAGCAAACTCAAAGCAAGTAAGTCTATGATGAGAGAACTTAGGTGCAAGTGTCTCTACACTATCAGGTTTATAGTATACACCTTCTTCAGCTCCATCAAAGAATGAGAACTGCCAGAAGTATGTACCACCAGTTACTTTGAAGATTGCTGTTCTAGGAGGTACTTGATCTTCTGTGTTAATACCTTTTGCTGCAAAAACAGTAGGATAAGGAACATACTTAGGTATAATCTTAGTTCTTCTAAGATCAGTTCCAACAAGTGAACAACCTCTTGGAACAATAATGCCACCCTCAACAGAGTTATATTTGTAGAGAACATTGTTAGGAGAAGTTAAGTCTAGGTTTGAGTTTGCATCAATAGGTGCAACGTTTGTGTATAATACATCGCCTGGTCTGTTATCTACTTGATATTCAGCAGGGTAAAGCATGATACTGAAAGCATCAAACTCGTCATTACTTAAACCAACTCTATATGAAAATCTTGCTACTTCTAAGAATGCTCTTTGTAAACTTTTAAATGGTCGCAAAGCAGAGTTACCTCTGTTATCAATGGCATCAGATGCATCGAAATCATCGGGGTTAACATATATGATACGTCCAGTTCTGGACGTAATAATATTCTTTAGTCTAGTTAGTGACATTACCTATCCGCTTTGTTTGTATTTATTGGGGGTTAACTTCCACCAGAACCACTACCGCCAGTAGCGGCTTGTCCGTAGGTACGAAGTGTAAACTCAGAGGATGCATCTTCAAATCCAATGAGTGCAAACGATGCTTCTGCAGCAGCGCATTCAACGATCAGTCTTTGACCTGGTCCAATAACAAGTGATTTGATTTCTTCTGTTACATCTTGTGCAAGTGTGTTGTCCTTGCGAATGTAATGCTTAGTCTCTACTGCTGTTGTTGCAGTAGTAATAGATGAAACAGTTACTGATGTTCTTGTACCAGTGTTTAATGCAGGTACATCTAGGAATGTATCACTAGTTGTAAAATCAGCAGATCCAGTACCCTTGATTATATACAAGTTAGTACTGCTATAGTCACGAACAAAACCATAAGCACCTGTAGTTTGACCAGTGACAGTATATGTCACTCCATTGTAGGCAAATGTGTCTGTGCTGTTGACCCATGACCCAACAACATTGTATACGAATATAGAGTCATAACTATATGAACTTGATGTATTGATAACTCTGTCGGATCCTCCGTAATTTGAGTTAGCAGCAGTTCCAGTTGTTCCTTCATAGTAATAAAGTGTTGCGGGTAAACTTGTGTTAGCAGTAAAATCATATTGAACATACGCACCACTAGAACCTGCAGTTCCGTTTGTTGTTCTACCAGTGGTATACTCAGCACCATCATCAGTGTTACCTGCAGTCCCATCAGGACCCCACTCACCATTAACAACTTCAGATAGACTAAAGTCTAGACTAGACATTGATGAATCTGCTACGTTGAAACGATATGTTCTGTCTCCTAGTACTATTAGTTGAGTTCCTAGATAAAGGTTCTCAGTTCCACCAGATGTTGTAAAAGTAAACTCGTTCGCAGCAGTACCAACACCACCAGATGATATAGTAGCAGTTGCACCACCAGATGCAGTTATAGAGTCACCCGCAGCAAACTCAGATCCAGAACCATTTAAGGTAGAAGGTCCTATATGTAAAGTCGAACCACCAGATCCAGATGCCACAGCAAATATAGTTGCAACAGATGTATTACCACCACTTCCTTTTGATATTGTATTACCTACAGCAAATGTACCAGAAACTGATTCCACTGCTATCTGCCTGATTGCTTTACTCTTCACTACAATCTCGGTAAATGGTGGAATATAAAATGATTCAAATACTGCTGTCTTTTCTCCGTCACCAGATGTTAGTAACTGATTTGCTTGTAAACCTTGATCCGCACCAACTGCAGTTCCTAAGTCAAATCTATATCCTGTTACTACGTCTCCCTTATGAAGTTTATATGTACTTGCACCTACAACTAAATGTTGATCGTAGTCTTTGACAGCAACGTCGAATGTAGTTCCTGATCCGCCTTGCTCTGTTACAGACAAAACCGTACTTGCAGTTGCATCGATAGGTGCTTCATAAAGCACCGTATTGGTAGCACCGCTTGGTTTTGCTGAAGCAAGTAGTCCTTGTTTAGCCATTGTTTATTAAAATCCAGAGTAGAAGAATTGTTGTTGTCTTGTAAGACCAGTGAGGTTGTTTCCTCCAATACCTGCACCAAATGTAACGTCATCTAGTGTTACGTTTTCAGTAGATAATAGAGTAGCGTCAGCGTCAGGGAACTTAATCGTTCTAGGACCTGAAATCCCTTCTGCTGATAAAGTAACTTGACCTGCTGTATTTCCAGTAGTTTTAATAACTGGGGAGTTAAGAGTCTTGTTAAAGAGCTCTCCTGCAGACTTCTCTGATACAAGTATATTGTATGTGTCTGCACCTCTATTTAGATTATCTGTATTAGGGAATCTGAAGATTTCATTAGTTGATGTGTTTACGTTAGCAACGTTAAACGAAACCTTTTTCGTTGCATCAGTATTGTCAACTAAGAGTAGTCCTTCAAACAACTTGTTAGAGATAGTCTGAGTAGTGGTTGTACCAACAAATGTCATTGACAAATCAGGAACCGTAAGGGTTCTGTTTGCAGTTAGAGCAGATGTGTTGAAGATTGCATAGTTAGTTGCAGTCTCAGCGTTTGCTGCTAACTTCAGATCAACCAGAGTTTTTGTAAGTAAAGTCTGTTCTGATTTAGTATCAATAAGTGTTGATGCTGTAGCGGTAGGTTCTGCAGTAGTTGTTACTGTACCTGCATCAGGTAAGAAGTAAGAACGTCTTGCACCAGAAGTGACTGACCAGTTAAGTTGAAAGATTGCTTCATCTGTATTATCAGTAATAACAAAGTTATCCTCATCAATAAGGATAGTTTTATTAGTTAGCGTCTGTTGAGTATCAGCACCAACAATGGTAGTTCCGTTACCAGAAGTAATAGCAGGGAGAGTGAAGATACGAGTGTTAGTACCAGTACCAACATTACTTACTTCAAATCTTGCTTTAGGACCTTGTGCGTCTTCTAAAATAAACGTTTGGTCAGATATAACAAAGTTACCCGTAACTTTAATAGCACCCGTACCTTTCGGTGCGAAAACTATATCAGTATTATTTGCAACATCATCAACTGCAGTTATATACAGCGATGTGCTACTATTACCATTATCAATACGAGTACAGTAGAAACCACCATCACCAAAGGCAAGACCGAGTTGATCGTATGCATTTTGATACAATCCACTGTCTCTGTCCAAGTCAAATGATAAACCAGGAGCAGTTTTTGTGCCCTGTGCTAGTCCTTTGAATAACTGATTAATTTTTGCCTTTCTGTTTGGAATCAACGGATCCGACACTACGACAGGAAGAATCGCTTCTCCTGACAGGTTTGCGTCAGATATTGTCTCCAGTTGTGAAATCTTTCTGGTTCCCACGAATAATCACACTTACTATGCTACAAGGTTATTTATACAAGAACTTAACCGCCTGTTAAGTCCATGTCTTCTTCATCTTGTGTTTCTTCTTCTGTTTTGTATGCCCATTCGTCTGTATGTCCCACTGACCACCATTTAGGTAGTGTTTCAACAGCATAATTTTGAGTGCATACTTTAAAATCTGGTTGTTTTAGATTATTATTATCTATCAAACTATTATCAAAAAACTGACATCTATTATTTGGTTGAGCTGCAAACTGTCCGTTGTCTAGTGCAATAACATTGAATGTCTTATGTTCTGGGTCATGTTCTGAGAAGTTAGTATCCAATACAGAAAAGTCAGGATGTGCAGTATCAATCGTAAACTCATACTCTCCTGCATGCATTTTCTTATCCTTACCAAAGAACTGACATCTTCCTAGTATAGGTTTCTCTACAACTGTAATGTTATAATCAAAACAATCCCAGAGTTCTAACACATCTAATGGTAACTGATCATCAGGATCATAATCTTCTTTCCACACAAATGCACTAAGTGGTAACTTATCAAAGAGTGCACCATAGTCAGTTAATAATGTCTCAAAGTATAATGCTTTTGCTTGTATACTTCTAACTGAGATCCAAAGACCTGGTGTCAGTTCTCCATGCCCCTTTTCAAGATCATAAAGATATTCTTTTTTCACCCATACTTTCCTTGGAGGTAAAGGATGTACTAAGTACGCCATTTTAATTTAGTTTTCAATACTTGTAATCGTCTTTTTGCACGACGAAGTGCTTGAGGTTTTAGTTTCCTCTTGAGTTCCTTTTTACTATGATGTTGCCAGTTAGGGACTTTCATCTCTTTTTTGATGATAAACTAATACAAACGCATCACAACGAGGACAAGATAGATTAGTTTCTATCTCATATACATCATCATCTGCATCATGATCACCACCCCATATTAGGTTTGGGAAACCGCATGCCCAACAGTTCATTGTTCAGTTGCCATAAATTGTTTACGAAACTCTTCTACTTGTTCCTCTACTTCTGGTTCAATAGGTGAAACTTCAGCAACAGGAGTAAGTAAAACTGCTGCTCCTGTCTCAAGTCTAATCTTCCAACAAACTCTATTAGTTTCAGTTAGTTCAGTAATAAACTTGAGGTTGTCCTCACATTGATTCATTGTAATATCTAGAGGTCCAATCATTGTTCCGCAAAAAGATAAGTGATCATATCTGTATCTAACTCTTCTGCAAGAGTAGTTACAGCAGCAGTAAAACCCTGAGCTCCTTCTAGATCAAATCCAAAATCTAATGGATCGCTTTCAAATCCATCACTGTCTACTAATTTAATAGAACGTTTTGACAGATCAATAAAAACGTGATCTAGATAGGTTGAGGGTTCATATTCCATGGTTATATTATAGAGTAGAAGAATAATCCTGTCAAGTCAATTTAAGTAAATAGTTTTTGCTTTTACAGAATATGTTTTAGTTACGTTAGTATCCATTCTACCACCAACTACTATCGAATAATCTTTTGTGATATTCTGTATCGATCCACCATCACCCTCAGAAGTGATTAAATGTTTTCCTGCCAAGACAGTCATATCATAACCAGAATCACCACATGTGGCAATCATAGGTCCTTTTTCATTTGTAGTGACAATACTTGGTATTCTTGCATGGGGATTTGCAGGTAGAACATCAGTTTTTATATCACCATAGCAAATCGTAGTGATACCAGGTTTATCTGCTTTATCTGAAACTGGTGTATTGATATTATTGAACATATTTGGAGTATTATGTGTTAGAGCAGTATCAGCAGATATTACTATCTCTTGAGTTGCAGCAAAATCTTGCTTATCTGATTTAAGTGTATAATCATCTATAATACCCTCATATTTCTTAGATCCTACCAATATTTTAGATGCTTGTAGTTGGAAATCAGCACCTGCTACACTCATGTCTAGATCTGAGTTGAACGTGATAGTATGTTTTTGAACTTTTTCCTTATCTGGATCATCTTTTCCATTTTTATCAACTTGTTTTGCAGCACCAACAGCATCCATAAAGAATCCACCACCAACTTCAATGTGGCAATCACCAGTAACTTTCAAACGATAGTCACCTTCAATATTACGAACATAGTCACCATCAACATTTCCACAATCATCACCTATGACATCCATAGTGCGATTACCTGCATAAGTCGTATGATCAGCAACTAAGTTACCTGTATCATCATTTGAACCACCTCTATTACTCTTCTTATATGCTTCTAACTTCTCGTTTACTTCTTCTTGTGTAAGATCAGGATCCTCCTCTTTTATTTTTTTGAGGAACATATACTCTGCGTATGTATTGTTATTGATATTAACAGATGAGTGAACTGTACCACTAGGTTCTTTATAAACGTGTGCCTGACGACCTGGAGTTCCTATATGTTGATCATATCCACCAGTTACAAATGTTTTTGCTACCTGTAAATATGGATCTGCTTTTGTAAATATCTGATCCAAAACACCTGTACCTGCACTTTCTCCTGCACAAGCACCTCTCTTACCTCTAATCTTATTAATATTTGCGAGCTCTTCATCAGTACAACTTGTAACACCAAATAGAGGATAGAATCCATTTTTTGCTTTACCACCATTAGGTTTTCTATCACAACCATCACCAGAACCAAATTTTGTGAATAATGCAACAAGTCCTGTTAATCCTGCAAGTCCATTCTTCATCAAGTCGGATCCTGGTTCAAATATTGAATCTCCTTTTTCCCAGTTTGCTATGATTTCGTTTGCACCTTGTACTGTGCTAGTTGTTGCTTTGACTGTAGCAATAACCTTCTTAATATCAGCAAGTACGTTTTCTACATTACATACTATACTATCAATGATTGTCTGTACACCTTGAGTAAGCATTTCTAACTTACTGATAGCACCACTTAGCATACCATTGATTAAACCCTCAATAGTTGCTATAGGAGAGTTAATAAAACCTGCTATTTGACTATCGATAAGACACATTGAAGAGAGTAATGATGTAATCGCTTCTTGGATCTTATTTTTTGCTTGAAAAGGCACAGATCCGAAGAGAGAACCTAATAACGAACCCAATAAACCACCCAGTTGACTAGAAAGGTTTGCAGTGGATGATCTAATACCTGATACAATCTGTGTGAAGATAGCTCCCATAAAGTTTTTCAACTTTCTAGTCAACTTCTCCATAGTTACTACTTTACCAGAAATTATGTCAATATAGCTACCAGAATCACCAGTAGCAACTAAAGTAGAGGAAGTATCTGCGATATCTTCCATCAGATAACTTAATTTTGCCTCTACAGATTTCCATGGTCCTCCTACACCATTTGCAGTAGGAATAGGATTTTCTGGGTTTCTACCCTTCATAGGATTACCAGAACTACCTGATAATATTGTTCCTACGTTATTTGGTGATCCAGGTCCTGCAGGTTCTGTATTTACTTTACTTCCAGATAATCTTACCTGAGTTCCACCAGTTGTATTTTCATAATTGTTTATATCATTACTATTAGGATCAGCAGTTCTCCTCATTGCGGGGTTTACAACGGGTGCCTCCATATCTTCACTCGTAAAAGCAAATACATGCTTTTTACCGCTATCAGGACTTTTCTTTACACGCAAAACACCGATGACCATTGGCATTTGAGCGTCTTCACCATCTAGGAAGAACCCCATGACAATAGCACCAGGTTGCAGTTGACCAGAACTTTCACCTTGACCAGGATTTCCTGGTTGACATGTGTGTTGTAATACTGTTGCCCACGGTAGTGCTTCGGTAGGAAGATCAGCAGTCGTTCCACCTCTTACATTGGTATAATACCCAAGCACACGAACTTTACACCGACCTAGTTCCATAGGATCTTCGGTGTCTTCTACTTCACCAACCCACCAATAAAATCCGTCCTTTCCGACGAAATTGGTTCTAGGTTCGTTTAGGATGCCTTCAACTGTTTGCATTTATCTGCATACTTTTGATTATTTAGTAAAAAACCCTGAGGGTCAAAATTTTGGCGGGATTTTTTTACCCCAATTTTGTAAACTAAAAGTCGTTTTTGGTTCTGACAAACTTGTATATATTGTTGCTACCCCAGACCATTCGACCACCTTTATAGGCTTGGTCAAAACTATGTAGTTTATCACCGAATAAGTGCATCTGTGATTTGATTGTGACTCCGTTATGCACACAGTCTCCTATGATATTACCATGCCATGCAAGGTTATCATACTTGAAAAGCATACCACACTCTTCCGATTTATTCCACTCTAAATCGTAGTTTTCTATTAATACTTCTTTCTCAGATATATCAACTTTCTTATGATATCTTTTCCTGTAAGGTCGTTGAGAACCATCAGTCCTATAGTAATTTTTAGACTGAAATCCCCCTTCTATCTCCTTCCACTCCATTAAAATGGTTGCATAGGTAGTAGGAGCTGATTGTGCTTGGTTTTGATTTGTCCAGAGTCCTAGTAAATAGTCCTCAATCGTCATACACTAAACATTCTGGTTCGTCTGGGTGCATTTCACAGAATAGTTCTAATGCATTAGGATCATGGTGATCTCCTGCTTCGATCTCATCGTGATGATGCTCTGCATAGACTTCAAGTTCATGTAACTCGACTTTAGCATGTCTGCGTGCTGCAGGTGATGCAAGTGGATTGTCTAGGATTTCGTGATCTTTTTGGATGTGTTCTTCTATTGTTTTCATTGTTGTACCTCGTGATACAGAACTATTTATCAAAGTACGGTGTCTTTCATAAGGAGCATTTCCGTAGACATGGTATCTGGAGTACCTTTATGTGCCAATGTTACGATCATGTAACGTCCACTAAACCTTTTATCAGTCTCGATTTTATCTCCAGACTTCTTTGTTGTTGGTATAGTGACACTAACACCAGATCCTGCGTAGAGATCTAAATTTCCTGGAACTGATATCTGAAGTTGAGTGTTCTTCATTGATTCTATTCTTAGAAACTGATAAGATTGTAACTCTACGAGTTCC
>Ga0163180_10000601_pt1 | contig 20916 bp, 19 predicted proteins | sample AtlANTMetagenome_2_FD_109647 | JGI IMG/M metagenome (GOLD analysis project Ga0163180, IMG submission 109647) | Marine eukaryotic phytoplankton communities from the Atlantic Ocean - Atlantic ANT 4 Metagenome | ecosystem: Environmental > Aquatic > Marine > Oceanic | place: North Atlantic Ocean...
AGTTCCTGCATAACCAGAATAAAATGCAGAATATGATCCTGTAAAAGAGCCCGTGAAGCTTCCTGTATAATAACCTGTAAAACTTCCTGTATAATAACCTGTATAATTTTGACTTGTTACTTCTTTTCTTATATCACTAAAAGCTGAACCAGCTGTAGCCCAAGTACCACCTGATGTAGGCGATGAAGCAGATAATTGATATTGACCTATACCATATCTCATTTTATTACGAAGTCTGGCTTGCCATGCATTTATTTCTGCATCGGTTAATTCTTGAATATTACCATTATGATATTTTACTGGTCGTACCACGGTTGGTGCTGATGCAGCGGCCGTTTTTCTCCAAAGATATGTATTATTAGTTGTACCATCAACTAAAGAATTTGTTATTGTTCCTTTTGCTGTCCACGTACCACCTACTGGAGCACTTGGTTGTAATACATAACAACCCACAGCATTTGAACCCATAGCAACAATTGTATCTTGTGCTCTATCTATCCAACCTGCATTAATAGTCGCGTTGGATTGCATTTGTATATTTTTAGAACTAGTATCATATTCAAGCGGTCGTTTTAAAGAAGATTCAGTACTAGCTTGTCTATCTTGATAAAAATTATATGTTGTACTTGTTACACTTGTTCCTACTGGATGTGATCCAACTGCATCTTGTCTTTTTGTATCAGTAAATGTTCCAATAAGAGTTAAACCTGTTGTATCTGCTGGATTAACTTGTACAGAAGCTGTTCCGGTATCAGTCGAAGCAAAAGCTGTACCTAAACGATAAACAATATAGTCCGTATTAGCTGCGGACATTGTTTGTAGATTATTTTGAGCATTAACTTTTAACGGTTGTGCCATAATATATTACCCTCCAGGTGAATCAGGAGACCATATAGTTTTCAATACCGTACCAGATGAATTTAAAATTTGAAGAGATACATGATTTTTAAAAGATTTAGCAGTTAAACATGAATCTTTTATTTGTGTTTGATCTATTGAAGCATTCTGTACAGTCATTCTTGGTCCACCACTATCAAAATTTATTGTAGTAGTATCACTAAACATACTTTTAACCAAACTTATTGTTCCAGCAGAATCTACTCCAGCAGCTGTAAGTGCTTCATTTATTGCATGAACTAATGATGTTTTGTCAGTAGTATTTAAATTAGCTCTAATACCTAAATCAGAATCTTGTGCATTAGATTTAGTGACCCATTGGGCCATAGTATCTGATAAATTAATTGTGTGCGAACCTGCCATCTTTATCCTCTATTAATTTATTTAAAAGTTGTTTCATTTCACTTAATTCATTTCTTAAATTTTTTATTTCATTTTGTTGATTTCTTTGATTTTGTTTTCTAATTCTTGCTTGTCTCATTTCATCAGTATTAATATTTATTATGGCCCCAGTATTACTATCTCTTACTAAATTTCCGTTACCTTCAACTTTTATATATCTAGCCATTAAGTTACCATTGCAATAACTCTAAGATCTTTAATTGTTGGAACTTTTGACTGATTAGAAGATGTCATTACTATTTTAATTTGAAATTTAGTAAATGCTTCAAGAAGACCACCTTGTCCTCCAGGTAAATATTCATATTGTCTAAATGATGCATTATCATTATCTGCAGGGTTATTAGTATCTTCCGTTTTATATATCCAAGCTTTACTACTTAAATCATCATCTGTAGTTCCTGTTCTATAATATACTTCAAATGCAGATTCTCCAGGTCTGTTAGCTGCAAATAATATTTTTAAACCTACAGCAGATTCCTCTAATGTAACTGTTCTTGTTATATGTTTTGCAGCAGATGTACCATCAACAGCATTTGTTTCTACAACATTTGATCCCACAGATAATATTGAATTATCTATTCTATTTTCAAATCCTACAAAATTAGTTCTTTGTAAATCAATTGCCGGAGATACTTTTGTATCTGTTGTTGCCATATCTATTTTTATTAACAATGAATTTGCAAATCCTGCAGAATCTTGTACTGCAGATGCCAATAATGCTTTAGTATTTTCTGTTGAATTAATTTCATTTAATATAATATCACTCCAACTTGCATCAAATGCATATGTAGATGATGGTTGTGAAGCACCACTTCGTCTTGTAGAACTACCGAACGATTTACCTGTTGTGTGTTTTGCTTGAGCAGTAATTGTTGTAGGAGCAAGTAATAAAGTTTGTACCTGAGGAACAAAATTATTATATACAATATTATTTGTTACTTGTACAGCATTACCACCACCTCTTAAATTATCATTTGGCGCAGTAGTAGCTTTAACCGCGAATGAGAAAGGATCAACTAAAGTAACTTCACGTTGACCATTAATACTTGCCGCGGCAACGGTAGCAAGTGTACCAGTCACACCAGAAATTTGTACGTGATCACCTTTTGCTAAACCGTGGTTATTATGGAATATTCTTAAATCAGAATCACCAGATACAGTTTGAATAGGATTAGTAGATAATAAATGATTTGATGGAGTTGTATTTTTCAAATAACCTGTACCAGAAGCACTAAATTCTGCTCTATAAAGATGGAACATTAAATCTTTATCTTGTTCTGGTGTCCATGTAGTACCATTTTGTGATGCAAATAATGAACCTAAAGTAGGTTGTCGTGAAACTCTTTCTGCTGTAGTTCCTACAAGAAATTCATATGTTTCAGCTACATAAACTGTGTATTCAGTAGTTTCTGCAAGAAGAACAACGGCGTATTCTTGACCCGGCGATAAATAAATTGGTTCATCAAATATAAAATCTGTACCAGCACCTCGGATTGTTGTCATATTAGTACCAGCCATGGCAGTTGCAGTTACATTTGCAGGAGCTAAAAATTTAGTAGCACCAGGTAAAGGCGTACCATGAGGAACACCACCAACCATTGGCCTAATTTGACATTGTACAGGTACTCCAAAATTATCTGGTTTAGTAGCAAAATACATTTTACATTTAGTTATATAAACACCATTTGGATTTTCAATAGGATTAACCATAAAAGATTGTGCTAGTGGATCAACCCACCAAACCTGAGTAGCTGCTTGTGTAAGTGTAAAAAATTCTTCAACTCTTGTTGATTGCATTATTCTTTGTCTTGTTTCAAGTGTACCAGTTGAAGTAAATACAGTATTTGCATTCGAAGTAGCATTTGAATCTTCACCACCACTAACATCTAATAATTTAAATACTTGAGGTCCAGTATTAAATTTTAATGAACTGTTACTTGGAACTATAAATGAACCTGTTATTAAACCATTACTATCCGAAACTAAATTAGATGAAGAACTAGGATGTGATGTAGAATTTGTATACAAATTACCGACATCTTCATTCCTTCGCGCCCATCTGGAAAATGATTCTTGTTTTGTATAACTAGAAATATCTGTTTGACCAAAGAATGGCCAATGTCGTGTACCTCTTCTTAACCCTTGAGCTCTAAAATATACTTTAATAGATCTCATAAAAGGTAATATAGAAATATTAAGTATTCTATCACCAATTTGTTCTATTCTATTTGTTATACTTCCTCTAACTGTAACTGATCTAGTATCTGTTCGCGTGAATTTATTAGATTGATTTTGGTCTCTTTGTTCTGCACCAATATTCCAAGATGTTGGTTGTCCAATCCAGTTATTAGCCCAATTACCTAAACTTTGAGATGTTATTTGAGCTGGCCCTTGTACTTGTTCTGTTCCACCACTCACTACATCATCAGCGGCCCATTTTGTTTCAACCCAAGTATCAGTTGATGGAGATAATTCAATATGACCATTAGAAACAATAACTGCAAATGGATTAATATTTTCTGTAGTAGTTGCCATATCTTGATTAATAAAAGATACTGCTGAATCAGACATAGGTAATAATAACATATCTCCAGATGCGCCATGAGTAGATACTACGCTTGAATTATGGGATCGGCCACTTATTTTTAATGTTGTACCACCAATAGCTGAATCAAAGAATAATCTATTTGACATAGGTGAAGCCAAAGGAGTTAAATGTCCTTGCATAGGATCTATAGAAGCTCTTTGTTCAGTACTACTAACATCTGTAAACATATAATCTTTAAAATTATCTACAAGAAAACCTGCTTTTGTTCTAGCATTACCTGATGAATCCATTACAGCAAGTGTTGTTGTATCTAATTCTAATAAAGAAAGTGTAGTCACTTCTTGGAGTTTATTAATTCTTTGTTCAAGTCTGGCAATATCGGACATCTGAAAACGTTTATTATAATGTTTTTCAGTATATAAATCTTTTTTATCTATTGTATTAGGGTTTAATTCCACATTATAGATAGGCATTGAACCACTTGGTATTTCAGGCATTATTGGTGTAAAACTTGGTGTGCCTTGTAAATATTGTATTGAACCTCGAGGTGTTCTTTCACCTGCAGAATTTTTAGTAGCTACTACTAATCTATCTTTTCTTGGTAAATAATATGTATTATCTGTTTCAATGGTACCACCAGATTGTGGTATTAAATGAATTAATGGATTTCCACCTCCACCATTAGAATCAAAATTTATATTGTGATAATTATTTGCTCTTTTTAAACTTGCAGAACCAGTTTGTCCAGTAGGTCTTGCAGAATCAAGAGAGTGTTGTAATACTGCAACTGGTCTGAAATCTAAATAATCTCTTAGATTAATTTTTGTTCCATCACCCATTGTATAATCTGGTATTGTTGCATATGTACAACCACTACTATCAATAGAAAGTGTAGCTTTTGATAATCCAGAATATGAACCAACATCAAAGTAAGCCTTTTGTGCACCTACAGAACCATTATCAAATGTTGATGCCGTATGAGTAAATGACTGAAATCTTACAAAAATATTTGCTGTGGGTAATGTTACATCAGCTTTTGGGATTATTCTACCTATACCATAATAATTATCTCTTTGACCATTATCTATTGTAAAGTTTGATGATAAATCAACTCCAGCAGAATCAGCTAATTTAATTGATTTTACTGCAAAAATATCTGGTTTATCTAAACTTATAAATTTTAAACCGGCACCATCTGAATCAGCGGCACCCGGCCATGCTTTTGTTACTGTATATTCAGATAATCCTTTAGATCTTCTTGCTACGTTTGTATTACCTGTAACAGTAACTTGTGCTATAACATCATATGTCGTACTTTCTTTAAGACCTGTCATACCAAAAGTAGAACCACCACCCGTTATTGAAACACTAGCTGGTTCTATTGCTGAATCATCGGCTGATACAACCCATTGTGTAGGATTAGTAAATGCTCCTATTCCAACACCTGCACCTAAACCTCCACCTACATGACCAGAAACCGAAGTAGCACCACCACCAGTTGTGACAACATATCTTCTTTGTACAGTCATATTTTGACCTACAATACCACCAAATATTGGTCTTTCTTTAGGTACAGGAAATAATAAAGAATTGTTATTGGTACCTTTTAATACTGCAACACCACCTTCTAATACAACATTTACATAATCTGCTACAGTTGTTCCAAAACTTTTAGTTGAATGAAATCCAACACCAGCTGCATTACCTGGTTTTAATCTTATATCAAATAAATGGAATCTATAATTATTAGATGCATCTTTATAAATTCCTCTACATCTAGCTGTACCTATTATAGTCCCAGTTGCTTTTACATTATCATATAAATTAAATTTTTCAAAATTCTCTATTTTAGGTAAACCTTTATTTTTTGTATTGACATCACCTGTATCACCATAACCTAAAACATAATTACCCCAAGTAGCACTTGTTAATTCATTAGTTACTGCTTTTGTTGTCACAGGTTTTGGTATAGTTAAAGTTTTTTGATCTAATTCTATTCTATAACCATCAACATATGCCGTACCAGTACTTAAAGAATAATTAACATTGCTATCATCTACTGATCTAATATTTAAATCAAACCCTTTTACTGAATAATTTCCCGACTCTTCTTTTGTTCTTTTAGCCAAAAGATCATTGATAGTATTATATGAATTATCTTTTGTAACTTCATCAGCAACAACTCCTTGTACAACTCTTGCCAAATATATAAAATTATTAGATCCAGCTGCAGTTCTAGTTTTCAAAGCTAATGTAATTCTATATCTATCTGCACCAGGAGAAGCTAAATTAGGCCCTCCAACATTTGAATTATCAAAAAGGTTTTGATCATCATTTGTTGTTACAATATCTTCGGTAACCTGAAAACCTATATCTTCTGTAGGAAATCTAGTATATTGTGAAACAAATATCGAATGAGATTTTGCAAAAACAAAATGTCCTTGCACAAAAAATGATCCTTTTTCAATATGAGCCTTACAACTTTGACCACTAGCATTTGAAGTAGCCGTAGTAATATTTGGATAATTAGTAGTATCACCAAAAGCAGTAGTATCTGATATAGTTTTAATTCTTTGTAATGTTTTTGAATTACCTATTCTTACTGGAGCAGTTGCAGAACCTCCAGTTGTTCCTGTATTAACATATTCAACTACTAATGTATCTATTGTCCAATCTGCCAATGTATTATGATAAACTTCTAATACTTTAACTATAATATTTGGACTAGTAGTTTCTCTATAATATGTTCCTACTAAATTATCTAATTTTACTGCAGTTATACTTGAACTAGCTAATTTAATAAATTCAACTTTATTATTAACAGTAATATTTCCACCAGTTACTGCTCCACCATTTAAGAAAACATTTGAACCAAATCTTTCTATTTCTTTATTAATTATTGTTTGAGCTTGTGTTAATTCTCTTGCTTGAAGAGCTTTACCACCATTAAATAAAATTCTATGAAAATTATCGCTGTCACGATAGTCATCTCTATAAACGTTTGAAAATGTATTACTTGAAAGAGCTGTTGCCATATTTTTACACCGAGAGTATTACCTTAATGTCTTCTGTTTGAGTTGAACTTCTTATAACTCTTGTTCTATTATCTATATAAAGAACTTCACCACTATATTTATTAATTGGAGCTATACCGGTTTGAGTTCCTGCAAGAGCAGTTTTATCTGGTTGTGAATCTGAATCTACAGTAGTACTAACACCTGAAGTACCCCCTGTTATTGTTTCTCCTGTTGTAAATGAACCTGGAGCCAAATCTTTTCTTGTATTAAAATGATAATGTATAGCTAGTCCAGCTGCACCAGTATCTCTATTTACAGAATCAATATGATCGATCCATGCAATTGTTCCCGATGTACCACCAGTTAATTTCTCATCTTTTTGAAAATTAGCTTGAGCATTTGTAATTACAATTCTATTAGTTCTGGCCTGTGCTTGTGTTACTCTTTGACCTGTAGCTGGAGTCCCAGCACTATCAACATAATTTATATTTCTTAATAATGATACTTGTCTAAAATCTGACTGACCACCATATGTACCAGTAGTTGTAACTGAAAATGCACCACTTTGTGTACCAGTGGGTTTCACATTAAACATAAGTGAAGATGATTTTAAATCTTGTCTAACATCAGTACCAAAACCTTTATGAGGTGAAAGTATTGGTCTTAAAACTGCAGCTTTTGTTGGAGTACCACCAGTTAATTTCACTTTAGCATAATCATATCCAGAACCCATACCTGAATCACCTACAACACAAGTCATATCTATTTTACCAATTTTATCTCCATTAAGTGTTACTGTACCGATTGCTCCTGATCCACTTCCTGTAAATGCCGCTGTTACTGTACCATTATATCCCGCACCAGCTTCTATTATTTCAACTCCTAATATTTGTCCACCTTTAGCAGTTGATCGTATTCTATCTTGATCTGTTTCAGCTGTACCAGATGATGTAGCAGAATCAGTTTGTTGTGTTGGCATATAACCAGAAGATAAAAATGTATTAGATCTTGCAGCTGTTATTTCATATAAAAATTTCCAAATATAATTATCTGAAGTTTTAAATGCTTGCCATTGTTTTGGTGAATGTGCAGCATAACTAGGTTTAACTGTAGATGGGTTTATAGCTCCAGTTGAACTACGAGAATTTGCCAAACATAAATAAACTTGTTGATCATCAGTCATTACGTAATAAGCATTTGTAGGATAACCTACCTGATGATCTGACCATGCAGAATATACAGTACCTGAAGTCCAATTATAACGAGGTACAATATATGACATAGAAGCTTCTGCAACTTTAATAATGGATTCTAAATTATTTCTAGCATCCATTTCATCTTTAGCTGTTCGAACAGGATTAATAATTGTATCATCAGCACTATCATATTGATCAGATTTACCTACACCAATATAATAATGATTACTATCACTAGCACTTATTATTTCATTATATAATAAATCTGTATATTTAAATTTTAATTTATCTGTTGCTATTGCTGTCATAAATTATTCCTTTAATGTATTTATACTAAGCTTCAAGTTTTAATGCTTTAATACGAAGTGCCACAGCACTAGTTCCACCACTTTTATTTACTATTTTTACAGGTACTGTTGTTTCATCTGAATCAACCCAACCTATAGTACCTGGTGCTATTCTTACAGCACTATCTCCAAGTGTTGTATAATCAAATATTGCACCATTTGAATCAAGAGCAGTACGTGATCCAACATCTGTATATATTCTAATCCAAGCTGCTCTATCAGGTTTTACTTCTTGTAAAATAAATGTCCTACCACATGAATCAAATTCAATATCTCCTGCAGCATCATCAGCTAAACTACCAGTAGATACTGTTTCAGTTATTCTTTGTTGGCGACCATATAATTCAGTAAAATTTTGATTTATTTTAGTACCAGCAGAACGCAGTGTATCACCTGTTCCGTCATTCGCAGAAGTACCTGTCGATATAGTTTGTTGTGCCATATTTTACTCTTTCATTTATGTTATTTATACCCTTTAGTAAGTAGAATCACCTGAGGTTCTTGTAAATATTGCATTATCCATTGTTTCAACAGTAAATGACATATCAGGTCTAGGATCTGCAGAACTATCATCAAATGTAAATGAATTTGGACTTCCAATTTGAGCAATATTAGAATAATAATTTGTCATATTTTGAGCTGTAATAGTAGAAAAAGATGAAATAAACTGATCAGTTCTTACTCTAAATGCATCTGCATCACCACCTGAATCTACAAATGCAGTTATAGGTAAAGAAAGTGCTTCTGGACTTAAAAGACCCACGTTTGTGATTCTGAATGGTTCAGCTGAATCAGGAATTAATCCAATTGCGGATGGACTTAATATACCTTCATTAATGGCCTGCACTTCTCCAGCAAAATGAAACCCAGCTGGGTGTACAAATCTTTTATATAAATTTTCATAATCAACAGTTGATAATCCACATTTTACTAATATTGAAAATGTTTGATATATTCCATCATCTGTTAAAAATTTTTGTGATTCATAGCCTATTGCTGAACCATTTATTCTACCTGCACTTACATCTGAATCAGATGAATTTGCCAACGTAAATATTTTTTGTTTAGGATATTCTATATCTGCATCAATACCAAAAAAGCCTTTAAAGAAACCTTCAGCTGAATTTAATGAACCTTTGGCTCTATAAAAATCACCAAGTAATTTTGTCATTAATCTAGGTTTTTGGAAAAAAGATGCAGCTTTTAATCCGTTACCTATTTCTTGTATTAAAGCATCCAGATTATCTGTAGTAGTTTGTTGAGCATTTCTGGCATTAATTATTTGTTTTATCTTATAACCAAAACCATCACTCACATCACTATCTAAATAATTATAATATGATTCTAAAAATGATATAAATTTAGAATTATCTTCTTGAAAAAACTCAGGCAGAATTTCTTCAACCTTTGAAGTATTTAATACTATATTTTTTCTATTATTATCGTGCATCATAATACTGTCGGTGTGTTTTGTGCGTCAAGTGTACCATCTGATTTAGAAGCATCTGCATCAAATTTTAATATATGATTTCTTAAAGGTTTAATTGTACTTTGATTACTTGGTACGGCCGTTATTTTAATTGCATCTCCTTCATATGCACTAATATTAAATGCATCATCAAGTTTTACAACACCTGTTGTTTCTGTATAACTTCCAGCATTATCATCTACAACTGTGTCTGAATTTACGTCAATAACTTGAAGTATAGTTGTTCCTAATTTATTTCTAAGAAAAGAACTAGCACCTTTAAAAGTAAATCTTGTTGATGTTATAATATAATTCTCATCATCTGGTTTAGCTATAACCATAGGAAAATTAATTGTAATAGGCGCAGCTTTGGCTAATGTAAAATGTGTAGGTGCACTTATTCTTCTTTGCGCTTTAAGTGTCATTGAAGAATTTAAAACTGCAGGTGATAAATTATCTAATTCAGTTAATATTACAGACCTTCTAAAAATTTTACCAAATAAATTCAAATTATTTGTAAAATATGTATTTACTTTATTTTTAACGGTTTGTTGCATTGTTTCAAGTGAATCACCTGTTAAATCTGGATCAAAATCAAATGTAATAATTGCTTCCAGAAATGTATCAGTTGCATCAACAAATACAGTATCAATTGACATAACTGCAAGATTAGCACTTAATTGTGTTTTTATGGCGTCCTTTGTTTGTGTTTGAGATGTGCTTGATACACCATCTTTAAATTTTAAACAAACATATGTATTACCATAAGTTGCTGGTACATTATCTTGTCCACCCCAACATATAATATCATCTAATAATGCAGAATATTTTCCATTAATTATTGATTTATAATCTTCTGCAGTAACCATTCTTTGTTGCGCAGCAAATGCAGTTGGTGCATTTAATTTAATTGAATTTAATGATTCTGGATCTGCACCTCCAGATGAAGTAGAAACCTTTGTAACAGTAGCTATTTTACTAGCACTTCCGACTGTATGTGTACTAGATGCAGTAAAAGAAGCGGCACCATTTCCACTAGGACCTTTTGTTGATAAATATGAAGCTATTATTTTATTACCTGCAACTGGTGCTTGTCCTAATACATTACCTTCACTAAATGTTAATTCATAATAACCGTTGGGTACTTCTCTTAAAATAAAAACTTTTGATGTTGATGTAACACTTACCGTATCTTTAACATTAGTATATACTGAACTGAGACTATCAGATGCAACTGTATCATATACTTCTATTGTTAATGTAGATGTATCCACTGTTTTATCTGGTATAATATAAACTGTATCATCTGAAGCACCACCAACTATAAATGTTTTAGTTTTATTTCTACCTTCTTTAATTGGAATACTTGTACTTCCAGCGGCAGTTTTAAATTTAAAAATACCTGCAACACCATCAACGGTTTCATTTACTGCAGTTATATCTTCGGTTGTTTGAAATGTGAATGTAGTACCGTCTATATTTGATGTAAATTCTGCACCTTTTGAAATAGTTGCATTTGTTGTTACAGCATCTACAACACCACCATTTTCAGTTGATCCAGTTGTTATTGTAATATTGACTAGTGCTTGTGAACAAGTGTTTGATCTTGGATAATAACCTAAATTTTCTGCATGTGAAACAACAGAAGATCTTAATTGTGCGCTATTTAAAAATGCCTCATTAAGTGCAAAGTTAGCAGTTAATCCGTTATAGTGTGTATTATATGCAAGCACATCTAATAAACTTGATAAACCTGAAGTTTCAAAATCGTAATCACTCCATTCTGCTGTATTAAAATGAGTTTTTAAATTTGATTTTATTGTATTAAAATCTAAAGCAGTGGATTTAATTGTAGTAGCCATTATCTTAACCTCGTAAGTTCTAAATTTAATACTTCATTTTCCATAGTATTAATAATTCTAAAATATATTGTTAATTGTATAGAATTATAATCTGGGAGAATATGTGCATTAACTGCTTGAAAAACTGCTCTTGGCTCATAATTAGTAATAGCAGAAGATATTATATCAGAAATTTCATCTTCATCTAAATCTTCTAAATTTTCAAATAAAAAGTTATTTAAATCTCCACCATATTCAAAATCAAATGGTTTTTCACCATTATTAGTCATTAATAAAGTTTTCACACCTTGTTTCACAGAAGCAGCTTCAGTTTTTTTAAATATATCACCACCAACTTTAGCAGAAAAAGATAAATCTACATCTAAATACTCTTTTGCTCTACTAACAATAATAGGTTTAGTAGATAAATTACCATCTTCAAGTGAAAAAACTCTAGCCATTATTTAGTACACTCACATTCACAACCTGTACAGATATCATTTACGCATTCCTGACATTCTTCATCACAATGACATTTGTGTCCACATTTTTCACAATTTGTGTTACAGTGACAAGCCATTTTGATTCTCCTTATTTATGTTATTTATATACATTTTTCTAATTTCCGTTGGCAAATACATTAGCTGATCCACTTGTTATTTGTGCGCCACAACCATATGTATCATTTTTTCTACCCATAGCTGCACCTTCGACAAATACATTTGGACTTCCAACAGATAAACCAGGAGCATGTTCTGCACAACCAGGAAATGTATGTGACGTAACTGCATCTCCAACTCTCACTATTCCAGTACCATTTGCAAATACTGTACTACTTCCTATATTAGTTGAAGTTATAATAGGAGCTACTGCACAATTAATACCTGTTGCATTGTGTACAGTATCCACAGTATCAACTCCATCTTTTCTAGCTACGGCCGGCATTATACTGGTGCCTCTCCACCAAATTGATGCCAGTTTGAAGAATAAACTGTTTCCGGCTCTTTTGGTTCTGGTTTAGTTGAATTAGCTAGTGCAATAGTTTTTTCACTATTAAATCGATTAACAACTGAACTTCTTACACCTGATGTTGAAGATGGAAAATATTTCATTCCATTATTAGCACCACGTTCATCATATATGGCATTTATTAATTCTGTATCTGTTACAGTTTCTGCAGTTTTACCTGTACGTGCTAAAGCTCTTTGTAAAATTCTATTTGCTCCACCCGTACCATGTTGAACAGCTGTACTCCAGACTGCATCTTGTACACCATTACTCCATGTTCCATCACATACATCTATACCAGTTGAATTTTTAATTTTAGTTACTGCAGGGTCATGATGACTTCTTTGAATAAAATCATGTTGTGCTTGAGCAAAATCCGGATCCCTGGCTAAATTTTTCCATTCATTTTTAAATTCAGTTGTACCAGAAGTAGCACCAGAAGAACCTCCGGCATTATTTAATGATGTATGATATTTAGAATATTTGGGATCATCTTTTAAATAATTCATAAAAGTATCCATAGTACCAACCTTTGTTGCTATTTGATATGAACCATATGAATATCCACCTGTACTATCTTTACCTATTGCTCCAGCTTTTCCATTTGATTCAAATTTAGCAGAAGTAGAACCTAAATCTTTTCGAGTACAATCCCCTGGTACCGATTGAAGAGTAGTACCTGATTTACCTTCACCTTTCATGGGACCACCAGAAGAACTAGGACCTAAATTATCTCCAGTAGTTTCTTCTGTTGGTGTATCAGATGCTCCACCAGCAGTAGCATCTTTAGGTTCTTCAACTCCAGCCCATTCAAAATCTGCAATGGAAGGTGTACCCACACCACCTTTATTTAAATCAATTGTTGATCCACGAAGATCCATGCCAGTAGTACCGGATATATATGTATTATTATTTGTATTTGTATAATCAGCTTCTGTTCGTATTATAACATTACCTTTTGAACTATAATCCTGAGCACCCTCAGTAATCACATTAAAATCTTTTTTTGCATTAAAAGAAATATTTTTTAATGATGAAAATGTAATATCACCTTCAACATTCCAAATGACATCTCCACTAGCATATAATTTATCATTTCCAGTTACAGATCTAAATCCATTTGCATGTTGTGTTACTACATCACCATTGGGTTGCATTTCTATAAATGTACCTGATTTATGATATATGTGTATTCTTTCTGCATCAGGTGTATCATCTATTTCTATTATATGACCTGAAGTCGTTTGAGTTACTTTATTGTGAGGGTAAACTGGTTTGTAGATATTAGATTGCTGAGGTTCGTCAATTATTTCTTGTTCTTCTTTATCTGTTGGTAAATCGATTTTATCAACTGGTCTGTCAACTGATTCAGTATCTGCATCAACACCTTGCGCATTTACATTTGTTGTGACTTCTGTTTTCTTTCCACTATCTGATTCTGCTTTTACACTATGAGGAAGTGAACCCATAACCATAGGCATTTGTGAATTTTTACCATCTAAAAATATACCAAATACACGAGCATCTTTTTGTATACCCAAAAAATTTCCAAGACCAGAAGTACCACCTTCTGTTACAGGTGTTAATACTTGAGCCCAAGGTAACTGTTCATCTGGTACTTGCTCTAAATCTTCACCATGTACACCATGTATTCTTACCTGAACACGACCCATCTTTAATGGATCACCAAGACTTTTAACAATACCTATAAACCATCTTGTTTGATCACCATAAAAACTTATCATTATTGATTCCCCATTTTAACCATATTCAACGATATATCATATGCTTGTCTTTTTATTATATGTCTAGCTCTATAAATTAAATAATCTCCTGATAATTTTTTATCGGGTTTATTAATATTATTATCACTCGGATCACTTTTTAAAAATTTACATATTATTTGATTACCAATAGTAGAATGTTTATCACCATCTATAAAATCGTAACCATTAACAGTTATATTTATAGGCGATTTTAATATTAAATTGTCGGCGCATATTGAAGTGACATACTGTTTATATGTAGCTTCATCATATCCTTCACCTAATGTTAATGGAAATTGAGGCATTTCTTCTTTATCATCTGGTAATTTAGTTACACGATATGGATTAGAACCACCCATTAATGTTATATGTCTACTTTGAATTTCATGAAATGGTTTACCGTTATGCTTAAATTTAGGACTATATCCAGGATTTTTATTATTACCATTTAAAACTGAACCTAAAGCAGGTTTTAATAAATCTTTTATTATATCATAATCAAAAGTAATTTTATCCTTTAAAGGTTCTAAAGAAGTATTAAGATATGAAAATTTAGATCCTATTAAACCATTATCTATTAATTCATTTAAATCATCGCCTGGAACAATTTTATAGTTTTTAATTATTTTTCTTTCTATTGCAGGATTCATTGATCCATGATTCATGGAATTCCAAACAAAATGTTGATGACCAGTACCTGAGAAATTTATTGGTTGTTCAGTTAATAATGTTTTTAAATCTTTTAATGCTAATTTATTACCAACAAATGTTGAATAAAAATAATATGGATATCCATCATCGGTTGTTATATTATTTTTAATCCATTCTCCAGTTTCTAAAGGATTTAAATTAGGTACAATTAATTTTAATTTTTGTGTTTCATTATTATCATAGACTAATTCTTTATCTAAAAATTCATTAACTACTTTTTCAACTATTTCTGAACCTTTACCTTCATAAAATCTATTAATATTATATAAAGAAGATATATAATAGCAATCTTCCACTAAATGAAGTACTACTACTTGAGAATGTTCATTTAATCTATTTTGAGTAGTTATTTTATGAATATAAAATGTTTTTGTAATGGTTCTAGATCTAGACCTTGAACTAGTAAGGCTGATTGTAATTTTTTCACCCCCAATAATATCAGCTCCAGAAATAAAATTAGAATCATCTAATAAAACTAAATCAGCAGTTAAATATGGTTTTCTTAAATCTTCATATATATCAATATCTGTTACAACTTGTTTTAATTCTATCCCCGGACGGACTAATCTTTCTGAAGTAAAATTAACAGAATTTATTTCAAATTCCGTGGTACTTAAAGCCATTATGATCTCACAGCATCTTGAAAACTTCTAGTTATATCCATTATATATTGATTTTTTAATATAACTATAGATTTTAAATTATCATTTTGTTTTATTGCTCGATCCAACCAAGTTTTTTCTACTGCTTCAGTAGAAGGTCTATTAGCTGCAGGATCAATATCATGATGGTCACCCTGAACTGCAGCTGCAGTTTTTTCATAATGATGTGCAGCATTTATTCTATTTTCTGTACTTAATACAGTTATTGATTTTGAACCATCTGCAGTATCAACAACAACTTCACCAGCCTGAAATGCTGTAGTTGAGGCTTCAACCCAAACTTGTCCTAAATCTAAATCTCTTCTTGTTATTACTCCAGTTGCTGAACTGTTATTTCCTTGTATGGTTTTACCAACAGCAAATTTATCTGTTAAAATATCCTTTGTTGTAATAACTCTTTCGTTATAATTTTTAACTGCCCAATCATATAATTTACTAGGAGATAAAGGCCAACCTTGTTCTCTTAATTTATCATTCATTAGAAAAAATGTCCAATAAAATTGTGTATCACCATATAATTTATATGATAGTTGATCAGGTCTTTCTCCTGGCAAAATATGATAATCTATATATGAAGAAGAAAAATCTTTCATTTGATCTAATATATCAGCATAAATTGATATATCCTGAAACTGATTCGTTACAGATTCGTCTCCAAAATAATAATTAACTTCTGGGAAATCATAAAAATATTGAGTTATAGCCATTATTAATTCCTTTAAAAATCAGGTAAACCTGGGAGTCTACTATTATTAAGCGGTGTAGAATATATACTAGGATCACCGGCCGGTAAACCAGGAAATTGATCTGTTGGCTGACCTCTAGCTGCATAACCTCCAGTAGGATCTGGAAATTGATTCATTTGATCTAGATCTACACCACCAAAATTTTCTCTATCAAATATTGTTTCATTTTCTTCAGATAATATATCTCTTCGTCTGAGTGGTTTGTATTCTGTAAATGTCATATTTAAATCAACTTCTGTTGGTGCACCATCAGAATGTAATACCGGTGTGGTTGGATTATAAACATGGGATATATTTCTTAAATAACAATATTTTATTGGTGTACCAATATTTTTAAATGTTCCACCATTACCAGATTGTAATCTAATTTTAAACATATTAGGATAATTTAAAGCGACTGAATATTCACCTTCAGGTGGCACACCATCTGGATATGCATGATATCTAAAAAATCTAATTATATTTTTAATCTGTACAGATTCTCTTTGACTTTTTGCAATTAATTTAAAATTAAAATTAAATTCTCGAATATTGATTCCATTAAATTTTGTTCTTAAATTAGGGTTTAATGTTATTCTACCGGATACGGATACAGCATCGGCCAATTTTTGAGGAGCCAATGTTTCTGCAGCTCTAACTGCAGTTAATCTAGTAGCTGCTTCACTGGTACCAAAAATTTTAAGAAAATCTGCTACTCCAGCAAAACCAGCACCAATTGCACTCATGACACCTTTTTCAATAGATTGACCTCTTTGTAATGTACCTGCTAATGCTCCACCCATTGCACCTAATGTTGCATGATCATATTGAAAACCATCAGCTACTTGAAATGCTATGGGTAAATATAATTTACATATATCTCCAGCAAATGGAGTTATTTTGCCAGCGCTAATAGCACCTCCTTGCCATGTATCTTTAATAGTTTTTCCTACACCTCCTACTATTTCTTTAGCTGTATTGGTAGCCACAAACTGTGGTTCTAACATAGGCGGTTGATAATTAATAGCTTGAAATGTAATTCTAGATCTTAATTGATTATGAGAATCCATTGGAAATTTATATGGTCCTCTTCCAGAACCTCTAGCTGTTCTAGATTGTATAACATGTGCATTATTACCTTTACCCATAATCGTATCCTATTAAATTTATAAATAATTTAAAGATATTTATATAGAAATATAGGTAAATTATTACAATGATGAACGGTTTAAATAGAGGTATTAGACATTTAATAAATGAAATCGAATATGAATCAATAGGTGTTGAACTTGGTGTATGGAGAGGTGATTCTTCGCATTATTTTATAAAAAGAGCTAAAAAAATGCATTTAGTGGATTCTTGGAGTCTAGAATCATATAAACATCTTGATACATGGGAAAATTATTTAGAAAGAAATAAAAATCTTATAAAAATTAAAGGTAAAGTTAAAGAAAAACATATTAAAAGTTTCCAAGAATATTATGATAAAATATATAAAAAAGTTGTTAATAGATTTAAATATGAAGATAAAATATTTATTCATAGAATGGATACAAATAAATTTTTTAAAACATTTAATGAGAAAGTAGATTGGTTTTATGTTGATGCAGCTCATGATGAAGAAGGTTGTTATAAAGATTTAGTAAATAGTTATAAACATTTAAAAAAATTTGGTGGTGGTATAATTTATGGAGATGATTATGGTCTTAAAGGTGGTGTAACGAGAGCCGTTGATAAATTTAAAAATGAGTATGATTTAAATTATAAAATAAAAATGCTTCCTCATAATCAATTTCAAGTAAAAATATAATGGCATATTCAGGTAAATTTAGAATTAAAAATTATAGTAAATATAAAGGTGATTTTGATAATATCATCTATCGATCACTTTGGGAAAAATCTGTATTTCAATGGTGCGATGATAATCCAAGCGTAAAAGCCTGGGCTTCAGAAGAAATTATAATACCATATTATTATGAAGCAGATAAAAGATATCATAAATATTTTCCAGATGTTAAAATAGTATTAGAAAATAAAACATTATTAGTGGAAATAAAACCAGAAAAAGAAACTTCTCCTCCTACAGGACCTAAAAGAACTAAAAAATATATTGCAGAAGGTTTTACATATATAAAAAATATGAATAAATGGGAAGCAGCTACTAATTTTTGTAAAGATCGTGGTTGGGAATTTCAGGTATGGACCGAAAAGACATTACAAGAAATGGGATTAATGCAGAAACCCGTACCAGGTAAATTAAAACCTTTAAAACGTTTACGACCATATAGTAGAAAACGCAAGAAATAGATATAAATACAAATATGGCAAAAGAAAGTAGTTTATTTAGACAATTAGAAATAGAAGCATTTCGTGCTGGTATTACACCACGAACTAAACAATCTATAAAATGGTTTCGCGATAAAGCTAGAGATTTATTCCGCGGAAGAAGAATGAAAGATAGAGAAAAAATATTTGGTGATGATGCTTTAATACAAAAAAGTAGTCCTAAAGTAGAAAGTCCTATTGGTAATATGTATATGTATTTTTATGATGCTAAACATAAAGAAACATTACCATATTATGATGGATTTCCACTCATATTAATGTTAGGTCCAGCACCTAATGGATTTTTTGGTTTAAATTTACATTATTTACCACCTGTATTAAGAGCAAAAATATTAGATGCAGTATTGACTGGTGCTGGAGGTGTACCAAAAAAATATTTGGCACCGGCAAGAAAACATTATTTATTTAAACAAGTAAAAAGTAAATTTGCATTAGTTGAAAAACCTGAGTGGGAAATAGCTACATTTTTACCAATGGCAGATTGGAAAGGCACTACATCTGATAAAGTGTATAAAGATTCTAGGAAAATGTTATGACAGCATCAATAGATAATTTAAAATCTACAATATCTTCTGGCGGAGGTATAGCTAAAGCCAATAGATATCTAGTTGAATTACCTAGTATTGGTGGATCAATGAGATCTATGAATATACTTTGCAGCAGTGTAAATATGCCAGGTAAACAAATAACAACTATTGAACGCAGAATTGGAATGGAATTTGAAAAAATTGCATATGGTTATGCAGTTGATGATATTAATATGACATTTATAATGCCAAATAATTATTTACCTAAAAAATATTTTGATGCATGGATGAGTATGCAAATAAATGAACGTAGTCAGGTTGCCGCATATAAAAATGAATATCAAAGACCTATTAAAATACATCAATTACAAAATGCTTTGCCTAGTAATGCATTTAATATACAAGTAGGTCCGATAGGAGTGAAATTACCAGGTATAAACGATATAATAAATACTTTTGCAGCTAAAAAAGATATTAATATAACTACTTCAGCATATACAGTAGAATTATTAGATGCTTTTCCATCTCAAGTAAGTCCAATACAATTTAGTAATGCCGCAGATACGTTGGTTGATTTTAATGTTGCAATAGCGTATACAAGATGGCAGAGAGTTGGTTCCTCTCAAATATCATTTAAATTATAGGAGTATGATAAATTATGACTTTACCAATATTAAATAGTTCACCAAAATATGAAATGACAATACCGTCAATAGGTGAATCAGTAAGATTTAGACCCTTTTTAATTAAAGAAGAAAAATCTATGCTAATAGCAGCGGAAAGTGGAGATAATCGTACTATATTAAATTCACTTTTAGATACACTAAAGGCATGTGTTGATGCTGAAATAAATGAAACCAAATTAACAACATTTGATATAGAATATATGTTTTTACAATTAAGAGCAAAAAGCGTAGGTGAAACAACCAAGGTTGGTATTAAGTGTGAAGCATGTGACCATACAAATGCATTAGATGTTAATTTAAGTGAAATAGAAATAAATAAACCCGATGAATCAAATAATATAATAAAATTAACTGATGATATATCTGTTGAGCTTGGTTATCCATCATTTAGTGATTTATTGAATTCTGGAATAGATTCAACTGGTATGACAAGTGCAGAAAATTTATTTAAAATGATTAATTATTGTTTTAAAACTGTGATGACTAAAGATGAAAAATTTAATTTAAAAGATCACAGTCTTGAAGAAATCACAAATTTTATTGATTCTTTAGATACTGCGCAATTTGCTGAAATAAGAAAGTTTATTGATAATATACCTAGAATAAAACAAGATTTTGAAATAGTTTGTACAGAATGTGGACATGTAACAAAAAATCGTTTGGAGGGCATGGCAAATTTTTTATCCTAACTCTATCTCATGAATCACTAGATAGTTATTACGAAACAAATTTTCATTTGATGCAACATTGCAAATATTCGTTAAATGAG
>Ga0163180_10000603_pt1 | contig 20881 bp, 18 predicted proteins | sample AtlANTMetagenome_2_FD_109647 | JGI IMG/M metagenome (GOLD analysis project Ga0163180, IMG submission 109647) | Marine eukaryotic phytoplankton communities from the Atlantic Ocean - Atlantic ANT 4 Metagenome | ecosystem: Environmental > Aquatic > Marine > Oceanic | place: North Atlantic Ocean...
CTGTATAGAGTTACCCTAGAACAATTAAAGGACCCAAACAGGGTTTTTGCTGATTTGATGGGAGATGATGTAGAGCCAAGGAGAGAGTTTATATTAAAAAATGCAAAATACGCAACAAATTTAGATATTTAAGAAACTATGGAAGAAGAATTTAAAAATCAAAGCATATTAGGAAGAGATTTAGTTGATGAAATGGAAGAATCATATCTTTCTTATGCAATGTCTGTTATAATAAGTAGAGCTCTTCCTGATGTAAGGGATGGTTTAAAACCAGTACATAGAAGGGTTTTATATGGAGCTTCTGGCATTGGGGCGCAATGGAATAGAAAACATAAAAAAAGCGCAAGAATTGTTGGTGAGGTTATAGGTAAATACCACCCCCATGGAGATCAGTCTATTTATGATTCTTTAGTTAGAATGGCACAACCATGGTCTTTAAGGTATCTATTAATAGATGGCCAAGGAAATTTTGGATCTGTTGATGGAGATGGGGCCGCTGCTATGAGATATACAGAAGCAAAAATGTCAAAAATTGCTTCAGAGATGTTAAAGGATATAGACAAAGAGACGGTGGCGCTTCAACCAAATTTTGATGATAGTTTAGAAGAACCAACAGTTTTACCTTCTCAAATACCAAACCTATTAATGAATGGTTCAGAAGGAATAGCTGTTGGAATGGCAACAAAAATACCTCCCCATAACTTAAAAGAATTGGTGAGTGGATTAATAGCCCTTTTAGAAAACCAAGAAATTACAAACGAAGAAATATTTTTAAACCACATAAAGGGACCAGATTTTCCAACAGCTGGTTTTATTATGGGGATAGATGGTGTAAAAGAAGCTTACACAACGGGAAGGGGCCGCGTAATAATGCGAGGAAGGGCCCAAATAGAAGAAAAAGAAAACGGTAAAGAAGTTATAATTATTAACGAAATACCATATCAAGTAAATAAATCTAATTTGATAGAAAAAATAGCAGACCTGGTAAGAGATAAAAAGTTAGAGGGTATTTCAGACCTAAGGGATGAGTCAGATAAAGATGGTATGAGAATCATTATAGAATGTAAGAGAGATGCTATTGCTGAAATAATTTTAAATAATTTATATAAATACACACAACTTCAAGACACTTTTGGTATTATTATGTTGGCAATTGTTGATGGGGTTCCTAAAGTTATGCCGATAAAAGAAGTTTTAAATCAATTTCTTTTATTTAGAAGAGAAATAATAATAAAAAGAACAAAGTTTGATCTTAAGGAAGCAGAAGCAAGAGCACATATTTTAGAGGGTCTAAAGAAGGCCCTTGAACACATAGATGTTGTTATAGAATTAATAAAAAAATCATCAAATCCAGAAGAAGCAAAAATAAAACTAATAGAAAAATTTAAATTTACAGAACCCCAAACAAAAGCTATTTTAGATATGAGGCTTCAAAAATTAACCTCTTTAGAAACAGATAAGTTAATTGAAGAGCTAACCGAACTACAAAAACAAATTATTCTTTATAATGAAATTCTTAATAGTTATGAAAAACAAAGCTCAATTATCAAAGAAGAGCTGTTAGAGGTTGAGTCAAAATATGGAGATGATAGAAAAACAGAAATTATTCCAATAAGTGGCGATTTAACAATAGAAGATATGATAGCAGATGAAGATATGGTTGTAACAATTAGCCATAATGGATATATTAAAAGGTTGCCTGTTTCAACGTGGAAAACTCAAAACCGAGGCGGAAAAGGAATGAAGGGGGCACAAACCAAACAAGATGACTTTGTTGAACATTTGTTTATTGCTTCAACACACAACACAATGTTGTTTTTTACAGATACAGGAAAATGTTATTGGTTAAAAGTTCATCAAATACCACAGGCATCTAGAACATCCCAAGGTAGGGCGATTGTTAATTTAATTGGATGTGGAACAGAAGACAAGGTTAAGGCTTTTGTTTCAGTAAAAGAGTTTACAGAGGATCAACAACTTATTATGTGCACCAAAAAAGGTTTAATCAAAAGAAGTAAGTTAATGCTTTACAGTAAACCAAGAAAAGGTGGAATTTATGCCGTTGATGTTAATGATGGAGATGAATTAATTCAAGCTAAACTAAGCACAGGGGACCAAGATGTTTTATTGGCAACGAACAATGGTAAGTCTATCCGTTTTAATGAAAACCAAATTAGATCTACGGGAAGAAAAACAAAAGGTGTAACAGGTATAAGAATGTCATTTAAAGATGATTATGTTATTGGAATGTTGGTGGTAAAAAGAGAGGGACAGGTTTTGGTTGTTTCTAGTAAAGGTTTTGGAAAAAGAAGCCTTCTTGAACAGTATAGAGAGCAACAAAGAGGAGGAAAAGGAGTTTTTACTTTAAAGGCAAATGAAAAAACAGGAAAATTAATTTCAATTATGGAAGTTGTTGATGAAGATGATTTAATGATTATTACTGATACAGGTATTATGATTAGACAATCAATCAACAAACTAAACGTTATTGGAAGAAATACGCAGGGAGTAAAGTTGTTGAGGTTGGAAGAAGGCTCTCAAATAGCATCTGTTACCAAGGTTATAAAAGAAGAAGAAAGTTTAGAAGAAGAACAAGAAGATGTTGCGCAAAACAATGAAGAAGAATAAAAAGGCAACATCCAAATTAGCGCTCTAATAACAACAAAAATAAACTTAAAAAACCTTAAAATAGTACAAAAAGATATTTTAAGATATTCGCCACACCCACAAAAAGTTAATATTGTAGCAGTGACTAAAACGTTTAATTTTTCAGCAATTAAAAGCGCAACGCAAAACAAAGTTTTTAATATTGGGGAAAACAAAATACAAGAAACAAAAGAAAAAATGTTAGGGAACATATTACATCCTAAAGCAAGCATACATTATATAGGGCGCATACAAACAAATAAAGTAAAGCAAGCGGTCGAAAAATATGATGTTATTCAATCTGTTGGTAGAATTAAAGAATTAAAAAAAATTAATAGCTGTGCAAAAAACATAAAAAAAAAACAAAAAATATTTTTACAAATCAACATATCTAAAACAAAAACACAATCTGGTTTTTTGTCTAAAGAAATAATAGAGGTTGCCCAAAAAGCAAAAGAGTTGCCCTTTAAAAAAAATATAGGCATTATGAAAATAGGCGAAAACACAAACAATAAAAAAAACATTAAAGATAATTTTTTAGAAACACAAAAAATACAAAAAAAAATAGAAAAAGAAGTGGATAAAAATTGTACAGAGCTTTCCATGGGAATGAGCCAAGACTATAAAATAGCACTAGAATCTGGAACAACATTTCTAAGGTTAGGAACAATGCTTTTTAAACAAAGAAAATGAGTAAAAAAATTTATATAACCCCAGAAGCTAATAAGCAAATAGAATTAAAAAAATATAATCTTGAAGGTGCAACGCTTTTAACAAAAAACCCAATAGAAACCTTTGAAAAAACACAAAAAAAACCAAAGGAAATACATATTTATGATGCAGGGTTTAGCTCTACAGGTACCATAACACCTATTATAAACCACATTAACAAGACGGGCATTAATCCTCTTAGAAACAATAATGGAAGCATAGATTTTTATGATATAACAAAAATTTATCAACAGCAAAACAATGGTAAAATAGTAGAGTGTTTTGGATCAAAGAAACCACCTAAAAAGAAAACAAAATATATACAGGCACATTTTTTATGTAATTATATAATTGCAGCCAACTATGTTGGTATTAAAAAAATATATGCGTATGTAATCAATTAAAATGAGAAAAACACACATTAGAAATATTGCTATCATAGCACACGTGGACCATGGAAAAACCACTTTGGTTGATGGGATGTTACAGCAAAGCGGAACCTTTAAAACCCACCAACAAGTAGAAGACAGAGTGATGGATTCTATGGATTTAGAAAAAGAGAGGGGTATCACCATTGCTGCAAAAAACACAGCGATTTCTTATAATAATATTAAAATAAACATAGTCGATACGCCGGGCCACGCAGATTTTGGAGGAGAAGTAGAAAGAAGTTTAAACCTTGTAGATGGAGTTTTGTTATTAGTAGATTCAAGTGAGGGTCCCTTGCCACAAACCAGATTTGTATTAAAAAAAGCGTTAGATAAAAATTTACCAGTTATATTAATTATTAATAAAATTGATAGACCTGACTCTAGAATTCAGGAGGTTGTAAATGAAGTTTATGATTTATTTATTGATTTAGATGCAAACGAAGAACAAATTGAGTTTCCTATTGTTTATACGAACGCAAAAAAAGGCACAGCAAAAATAAATCTAGAAGATACAGGTAGCACATTAAAACCCCTTTTTGAGTTAGTGGTTAATCATATTGAGGGACCAGAAGCAGACGACAATAAAACACCTCAATTTTTAGTTACAAGCTTAGATTATGATTCATATGTTGGGCAGGTAGCTATAGGTAGGTTAGATAATGGGATTTTAAAATTAAACCAAAGCTACTGTTTGTGTGGTAAAGATGAAAATAGATATAATAATAAACTATCTGCATGTTACACCTTTAATGGATTAGAAAAAATTAAAGTTGATAAATTAGAATCTGGTGATATTATTGCTATTGCGGGAATAGAGGGAATAAATATAGGTGATACACTTACGGATAACGAAGAACCCAAACCATTACCACGCATATCTGTAGATGAGCCTACGTTGTCTATGTATTTTCATGTTAACGATAGCCCCTTTTCAGGACAAGAAGGAAAATTTTTAACATCACGTAACTTATTAGAGAGATTAAAAAAGGAAACACTCCGAAACGTTTCATTAAATATTAAAGAAACAAACAAACCCAACATTATTGAAGTAAGTGGAAGAGGTGAATTACAGATGGCGGTATTAATTGAAACAATGAGGAGAGAGGGATACGAGTTAATGGTATCTAAGCCAGAGGTGATTGTTAAAACAGAGAATAATATTAAAAAAGAACCAATGGAAAAAGTTTTTTTAGACCTATCTGAAGAACATGTAGGAACAATTACAGAAAAGCTATCTATCAGAAAAGGCAGAATGCTAAACCTACAAAACAATGGGTTTGGAAGAGTGTTGTTAGAGTTTATTGTTCCATCTAGAGGGTTAATTGGTTTTAGAAATCAATTTTTAACTGAAACAAAAGGATCTGGTATTATGAATTCTTTGTTTGATGGATATGCAGAATGGGTAGGTATAATTCCACAACGAACAAATGGAGTTTTAATAGCCGATAGAAAAGGTAAAATTACAGCCTACGCAAGTTTAGCAATGAGCGATAGAGGAGAAATGTTTTGTGATGTAGGAACAGAAGTTTATACTGGAATGATTATAGGAGAGAGAAATAGAGCTGGTGATATAGATGTAAACATAACAAAAGAAAAAAAACTAACCAATATGCGCTCTTCTACATCAGAGGCTACAGTAACACTAAGAGCCGTTAAAAAACTATCCTTAGATCAATGTATTGAATTTATAAGCGAGGATGAATTGTTAGAAATAACGCCACAAAACATAAGATTAAGAAAAAGAGAGTTGGATGTAAACAAGAGACACTCTTTGCGCAAAAAAATAAAGAAAATTAATCAATAATTATTATACCATCTTGATAACATCGCAACCGATACCGACCACCAATATTATTTATTTTCAGATTGTTTTCTTTTAGTTCTTCCAAAAGAAAATAATAATACCCAACAGATTCCTGCAGTTGAAGCATAAACTAAATCGTTGGTTTTTTTATATGTTAAAAAACCAATACTAAGTCCTAGCAATACATCCCCCGCTTTAATTCTTAAAGAACTCATATTTATCCTTTATATTAATAATTATTTTTTAAAAAACCGTTTAATTCGGAAACAGAAGCAACAACATTTGAGCATATTTTTTTTAATCGTTCATGGTTAATGTGGCCATGTGATATTAACACAACAGAGCAATTTAGCATTTTAGCAACCTCATAATCATATTCTGTATCGCCAATAATTAAAGTTTCACAGGGTTTTAAATGATATTTTTTAAATAAGAATTTACCCAACTCTTTTTTACCCTTAGCATTTAAATTATCAACACCACAAACATCTTCAAATATATCAGTTAATTTATAAAAAGCGACAGACTTTTTTAACAAATTATCTTCAGAGGCCGATAAAACATACTGTTTAATGTTTTTGTTTTTTATTTTTTTTAATAAACTAAAAACACCCCCGTGTATTTTTGGTAAAAACATGGTTTTTTTATATTCAGAAATAAATTTGCTATTTAATTTATTAAACTCTTTAGGGGTAAATTTAAAACCCAAGCTGCGCCAATAATTTTGGATTGGAAAACAAAAGTTTTGTTGATAATCTTCCAAAGAAATAATAGGCAAGTTGTTTTTTTTTAAAAATCTATTCATTATATCAACAAAAATCCAAGCATCATTTACAATGGTACCATTCCAGTCCCAAATAATATTTTTATTTATCATGATAAATTTTTTAAAAACTCAAAAGTGTAAATACCATCCTTATGTCCATCAGAAAAGAAAAATTGGAGACCATAATATCCAACATTACTATATTTAATAATAGAAATATTCTTTTCTGCCGCAACATCTTGGCCGCCATATTGATTTCCTAACACATCTTTTTCTCCACTACAGAAGGCGCAGGGGCAGGCTTGTCTTAATTTTATATATGGTATAATGGTTTCACTCCCATCATCCCATAAAATGGCTAACTCTTCTTTAAATAAATTAATTGATTGCATTTCTTTTTTTCCTAATCTCAAATAAATATATTTCTTAATTTTGAATTAGTAAAAATTACAACTAAATTTATTAACAAGTTTCATTATGAAATGCGTTTCTTAAAAAAAAATAATTTATATTACCTTATTGTCTTGGCATTTTTTACAAGCATAGGCTATTTAAAAGAGCCCATATCTCCACACCTATTTATTTCAGAACAAAATACTAATTTGTTTTATGCCTTTAATAATAATCACATTTCTTTATATGAAATTTCAAAAACACAAACATATAACAAAGTATGGGAATATCATTTTTTAAACAATAAAAGCTCAGAACTTACTTCTATTATGCATCAAGATATAACAGGAAATGGAAAAAAAGAATTAATATTAATTTTGTATGCATTTGGTGAGCAGGCAGAAATATATATTTTTTCTACAGATAAATCTATGCCAGTTGGTAAGCCTGATATTTACTCCTTTCCATCATTAAAAACAGGAACAAAGCCAACAAATGCTGCTATGGTTAACTGGGATGGAGACAAAGATTATGAAATTTTAGTAAGTTTAAGTAGCCCCGATAGAAAAATAATAATTTTTGATTATAATATAGACACATTATTGCCCATTGATGAAATAGGAAAAAGTTTTTTAGGTTCCACATATGGTTTAATTGATTTACATGTATCAGATATTAATGTAGACAAAGAAGAAGATATAATTATTTATAATAATAATCAACAGCCATCTAGGCATATTATCTATTCTAACGAAACAGAAGAAAATAAAGATTTATCAAACTTTCAAAATGTAAAAAAAATAATTCCCCTATTAAAAACTCAAACATTGCAAGATATTGGTCTTAGTTCTAAAGGCGAATTACTCAACCTATCTACAGGAAAAACAATTATTTCAACTGAAAATATTGTAGATATTATTTCTTCATCTAGCAAACATTTGGTAGTGTTAACCAAAAATAAGTTAATACAATATGAAACTCCAGATATTGTGCAAAGTAATAGTATATCAACAACAATGTCTTCTAATGAAATGTTTTGTATTAGCAACCAAAACAGTAGCGCTGTTTTATGTTCACACATAAAAGAACCAATAATTTTTTTATATCAATTTGTATCTCCACCGCAAGAAATCAAACTTCAGGAGGAAAATATAAACTTAGTGATTCCTGAGCTTGCTGTAGATGAGACAGAAAGCACACAAGACACAATTTTTGTTAATGTTGGGGATCTTATCACTATTGATGTTGCTCAAGAATATCCCATTAAAAGCATTGAAACAATTCAAAAGCCAAACTCTCTTCAATTAGATGCACAAAAATTACAATTTAATTGGTCTACTTTGCCTGCGGACATAGGTGAACATATTTTAGAATATGATATAACATATAATATGCAAACGACATTACAAAAAACAAATAAACCGGGCAATCAGGTTGCAATTAATAGTATAGAAACAACAAAAAACCAAAACATTAGACATGTTCTTTATGTTAACGATCCACCTAAAATAGTAATTGATAATATACAGGATACTATAAAAATACCAGGCACGTATCAAACAAATTATAACATCGAAGACAGGTTTTATATTTCTAAAGATGCTTTAAAGGCAACAGGCCCCTCAACATTATTAATAGATAGCCAAACAATCTATTGGGAACCAACAAAAAACGATGCCGGGAACAATTCTTTTATATTATCAACCAATGATGGGCTTGCTCAAGACACCCTAAGGCTAGATATGTTTGTAGATACAACAACAACACAAATACAACACAATCAAGCAGAATTAATTGCGACAGTCAATGAGGAGTTTATATATCAATTACAACATATGCCAGGACAAAAATATACTATAATCAATGGTCCAGTCAATGTGTGGGTGTCCAAAAAAGGCAAAATTCATTGGATTCCTATTATTACTCAAATAGAAAACAATCTTTTAGAAATAGAAGTAAGCGGTAATAATATGAAAGAAAAACACAAATTAAATATATTTGTTAATGCTCCGCCTGTTATTTCATATAGGCCAGATAACCAAGAAACCATATTACAAAACGACAGCTTGCTTTTTCAATTACAAAGTTTTGATATGAATACAAACCCACAACTCAGCTGGTCTTTATTAGAAACCAATATGCCCAACAATATTATACTATCTAATACAGGGAAGCTTTCAATTTACTCTGATTCTCTTTTAGATAATTATCAATACAGTGTTCATTTATCTGACGGTATGAAAGAAGATACATTTTTAGGACAAATATATGTTAATAATCCTCCTTTAATTGTAAGCATACCACCAAATTATTTATCTCTGGGAGATACATTACAATATCAAATAATGACAAAAGATTTAAATACTGAAAAACCATTTAATCCTACTCTTTCTAATGAACTGTCGTACTCTTTAAATGATGGACCAGACAACGCAACCTTTAATCAAAACACAAAAGAAATTTTTTGGATACCAAAAACAAAACATATTGGATCTAATACATTTGCAATTTCTGTTACTGATTCGATGCATACAGACATACAAAACTTTTCTATTTTTGTGAATGATACACCAAGCATTATTAGCGTAGATAGCTTAAGTATTGCTGTTGGCGACACACTTGAACATTATTTTAATGCAGCTGATTTAAATACAGATTCAGAATTAGTTTATAGTATTAAAACTACAATTGATGAATTATTTTTTAGCGGTAAACTAGGAAAGCTTACTTGGGTTCCTACTTTAAGCGACATAGGACTACACACATTAGAAATTAGTGTATCTGATGGGTTTTCTAATGGAGAAGATACGCAAAAATTAAAAATATTTGTTTATAGCCTGCCCCGAATGTTAAATAAACCACCAGAAGAGGCCTTTATAAACTTAGAGTATTTATATAATCCATTAGCAGAAGATATGTTTGGCAAGACAGTGATTCAAGAAGACATAATATTTGATTTAGAAAAAACGGATTCTCTATTTACTGGAGCCTATGATGTAACAAACAACAGTATATATTGGATGCCTACAATGGCAGAGTTGGGAGAAAGACAATTTCGTTTGGTAGCATCAGATAAATATAATAATACTATAACTACAGATTATTTCATTAATGTTTTATTGAGCCCATGTGAACCAACAGATACATTACAACAAATTCCCACTATCATCCGCGATACAATTTCTATTGAAAAAACGGACACAGTATATATAGATAAAAAACAACCCCCCCCAACCCGCAATAATTTAAAATGGAAACCTAAAGGCTTAGGCTTTTAAGCAATAAGGGTATTTTATTTTCAGAATCATCAATTACTAGATCTATTTCAATAACAAATAACTGAATTTTTTGATTTATTAACCAGTTAATTAATGAACTGTCTAGTTCTTTAATTTTTACTAAATCTTTATGTGTTGTTACAATAGAACTAAAAGCAGTGGTTTTATATAAAGATTTTAAAAAAACATAAAAATTATGATATGAAAAATGATCAGAAAAATTATGAGTAGCAACAATATTTGAAAAATATTTTTGACACAACAAATTAAATGATAAAGAATCAGCAATACCGCTAATTGCTAATGCAGGGTTAGAATGAATAATATTATTTTTTACATTATTTAGAGTATGCGTATTTAAACAATATTGCACACAACGCGACTTATGTTCAGCAAATAAATAAGGAATATTATTTTGTTTAACTAGTTGTAAAACAGCTTGAGCAGGATTGGGTAAATTACCAGATGTTAATAAATTATATTTTGTAAAAACAACTAACTGAGCCCTTAGTATAGAATGAATAGGTTCTCGTAATAATCCTGCTGGCAACAGATTGAATGTTTCTTTTGAGTGTAAGCAGTTAAATAAAACTATATCACTATGCTTGTTAATATATAAACTTTGAAAAGCATCATCTAAAATAATAATTTGAGGATTAAATTTTTGGATTGCTATTTGTATAGCATTTTTTTTATCATCACCTACAATAATAGGAGTATTGGATAACCTATTTGCCATTAAAAAAGGCTCATCTCCACATTGTTTTGGAGACTTTACCAGTATACTGTTTTGATCGCTAACAACAACTGTGCCCGATAATTTTTTTTTATACCCCCTGCTTACTACAACATGAGAAATTTGTTTGTTTTTTAGTAGTTGTGATAAATAAATTGTCATAGGTGTTTTACCTGTACCACCAGCCTCTATATTACCAATAGAAATAATAGGAGTTTTAAATTGAGCTGCGGAAAAAATTTTTAGTTTGTAACCCAACAATCGCAAAGATACAACAAAGGAATAAACCTTACTTAATAAATAAAAAATAAATTTCATGATGTTACTTTGTTTTGTAAATCAAAATAATTATCGTTCATATATTTTGAAATGTGTTTGCTAGTCGATTGGCTATTGTATTGAAATTGTTGAGCATATTGAATATGTATTGTAGAAAATGGCTTTGGTATAATAGTTTTATCCCAAGAGGGTAATGACCAAAATTTTTCTGCTTCTCCTGTAATGGCAATAATCTGAGCATTTGATTTCATTGCTACTTTAACAGACCCTTCTTTTGCAATTAAAGGCGGTCCTTTGGGGCCATCGTTAGTCATTGCAATGATATTGTCTTTATTTTTAAAAAGTTTTATCATTTTTTTTAAAACACTCATCCAACCACGGGTGCTGGAGCCCTTGATTAATTGAAAACCCCAGCGATGTAAAATTTTTGCCATCATTTGTGAATCTTTATGTGTACTTGACACTGCCCAAACATTTAAATTAATTGTTTTAAAATAGTATGCAACCAATAAAAAGCGACTATGCCAACAGCAAATCAAAATAGGATTATTATTTTGTTGAGCACCTTTAAAAATATCTTTTCCTGTAACTTTAAACCGACAGGTCATTAAACAAAAGTTTAAAAATAAATTTAGAAAATGATATACTATAAAATATATAAAATTATTTTTCATAGTTAATAATATGTTGTGCTGTTTTTTGGTGTGCATTGCCTTTATTTAATGGTTTTATTAAGTTTTTTAGCTCTTTAATCATCGATTGTTTGTTTGTATTATTAACTAAGCTTATAATATTTGAAATAATATTTTTTGAAGTTAAATCTTCCTGCAATAATTCACGAAAAATTTCTTTATCCGCTATAATATTAACAATAGATGCAAAAGAACTTTTAACATATCTTTTGGTGATAAACCATGAAAGAGTAGACATTTTATATATTACAATCATTGGAGTGTAGGTTGCTGCACATTCCAGAGTTGCTGTTCCAGAAGAAACAATCGCTAAATCTGCTGTTTGTAAAGCTTGTAGTATAGGCTTATTAATAATAGAAATATTGCTATATTGAGACACTATATTTTTAAAATACTGACTTGAAGCACCGGGTGCTTTTATAATATCAAATTGAACCTGTGAATTTACTTTACTATATTCTACAACAACTTGCTCTAAGATAGGCCAATGTTTACTTATTTCAGCTTTACGGCTACCAGGACACAACGCAATTGTAAGCTTCTTGATTGTCTTGGGGTTGTTATTTTTGATTTTTTTTGCTTCATAAATTAGCGGATGACCAAAATATTTTACATCAATATTAAATTGTTTATACCACTCTACCTCAAAGGGAAATAAGACAATAAGCGAGTCAATATACTTTTTAATAATTGAAACTCTATTTTCCTTCCATGCCCATAGTTGAGGGCTAATATAATAAAAGATAGGAATGTGATGATTTTTTTTTATTTTTTTTGCAAGCCTTAAGTTCATACCAGGATAATCGATTAATATGATTTGATCTGGTTGAATCTGATTGATATTTTTTAAAATTTTTTTTTCTAAATTTATAAAAAAGAAGATTTTTTTTAACACTTCCCAAAAACCCATTACTGCTAATTTAGATATTGGTACCAAAGATAATAGGCCCTCTTGTTCCATTTTTGGGCCACCAAGACCAAAAAAAGTAGTATCTGGCTCATATTGTTTAATATGATACATTAACTTTGCACCATGATGATCTCCTGATAGTTCACCCGCAATGATAAAAATCTTTTTTTTATTTTTTTTGTTCATGTATTTGATTTTGAATCATAATAGCAGTTTCAATAGCCCTTAATCCATCTAACTTTGTTACTTTAACTTCACTAGATGTTTGTATACTTGTAATAAATGCAAGAAGTTCCTCATAGAGAGCATTGTTTTTAGGAATTTGTTCTTTTTCTAATAAAATAAATTTATTACCCAGAGAAAAAGCCGAAGATTGAATCTTTTCATTGGGAGCATCTTCAATTCTATATGTTGTTAATTTATGATTTTGTAAATCTAAAGATGTATAATTCTTTTGAGAAAAGATTCTTAATTTTCGCATTGGTGAATCAGATATTCTGCTAGCTACTAAATTAGCGACAGAACCATTTTCAAATTCTATCCGCGCATTAACCAAATCTAAAGAGTCGGTAAGAATATTAATACCATTTGCATGAATGGTTTCAACTTTGCTTTTGACCAAGCTTAATACCAAATCAATATCATGAATCATTAAATCTAAAATAACGTTTGTATCAATTCCCCTATTAGTAAATGGAGTTAAGCGTTGTGACTCTAAAAACAAAGGTATTTCTGACTGTTTGTTTTTAAATGCAAGAAAAGCTGGATTAAAACGTTCGATATGTCCCACTTGTACCATTAGATTTAAATTATCTGAAACATTAATAATTTTTTTACATTCATCTATAGTGGTAGCCAATGGTTTTTCTATAAAAACATGGCAATTAGCGTTTAATGCTTCTATAGTAATTTCTGTATGGGAATTTGCTGGAGTAGCAATACTTACCGCATCACACTGTGCTAATAATTCTTTTAATGATTTAAAGGCACAAGTCTTATTTTTTAAAGCAACTTCCTGAGCATGGTTGAAATCAATATCATAAATACCTATTAGCTTAACTTTATTTTTAATATTTTGAATTTGCTGAGTATGAAAATTTCCAATATGACCAGCCCCAACAATACCATAATTAATCGTAGTAAATGCCATAAAAAATATTTTTTTATTTTAATTGCTTGCTAATGTTAAGAGAAATATTTTATTATAAGAAGTAAAAATTATGTTAATTAATCTTAAAAACAATCTTCATTGGCTAATTTATATAATTAGTTTAGTTACAGGCATATGTTGCTTTGTAGATGGCCTACTTATATGGGGTGTTATGTGTCTTTTGGGCGGTGTTTATGGCTGGTTGATTAGTTCGCTTATTATAGAACAATATGATTTTAAATATTTTTTATATGTAGTCTGTGGATCTGGAATTTTAATTTCTATAGTATTCTTTTTTATTAACGGCGTAGAGCAGGTTCCTTTCCCAGAAGGAGCTGTTTTATTTAAAGGTGATGGCATTGCACAAGCACTTTTCTTATTTTTTATTTTTACAGTTCCAGTAATTCTTTATCACCATGGTTCTGGTATTTTAACAAACATGTCATCTAAATCATACCAACCAAAAAAAACAATTCAAAATAATGTTGAATCAAATGATGAAGATTGGGAAACAGCTACAATTGAAGACTTAGAATCCGGAAATTACGAAACTATTTAGTACGACTATAATATCCCCGAAGTATTGCACATCCTAATATAATTTTAGTAATAGTGTTTGAAAAAAATGGCACTTTATAAATTTTAAGCCCCGTAAAATATAAACAATTAATAAAAACTGATAATCCTGGAATATTTGATAATAAAATAGGAAATTTAATAATTTGTTTTTTTAACTTTGGCGATAAAAGAATAAAATTATGCGCACCATATTCCTCTAAGCGAGAACAATGTTCTATTAATGTAGGATGCTGTATTCTGAAAATTTTAGCATCTTTACATGCAATTATTTTATTTGGAAGTTTTTGGGTTACTTGAGATGCAAACTCCAAGTCTTCTCCACCATAACTAGTTAATTCTAGATTTAAACCTATTTGATCAAAAACACTTTTGTGCATTAAAGTGTTTCCAAATAATAAATGAGAATAATGAACAGAATTATAATTTTGATATTGATTAATGCCCCGAGTTTTATTATTTAAATATTTTTCAAAGACGAGGTCTTCACATTGATACAAGATTGGCCCAGTAAAAATTAAATGATTATTATCATTTATACCTTTAGTGTAATGCTGTAAAAGGTTGCAATCAACAATCATATTGCTTTGAATTTTTAATAGCCAATCACCAGAAGCAGATTCAATTCCCTTTTGGGTTGCATATACGCGTCCCCTATTCATTTGCAATTTGAAAGATTTTTTTTGAAAAGGGAATTTGTAGGAATTAAAATATTCAAAAGATTTATCTTCAGACCCATCATCTATATAGATAACCTCTACATTAATATTCTGAGTATTTAGTTTTTTAATAGAATGCAATAAATTTTTAAGATGCGATAAAGTATTATATCCAATAATAATAATAGAAAAATTAAAATTCATTATTTTATAAGGCCTTTATAAATTGTTTGTGTTGTACGTTCCATATATATTGTTTCGCTGTTAAGTCAGCTAGATGATTATACTTCTTATAGTTATCAATAATATTATGAACCGCTTGAATTTGTTCTTTTAAATTATTTTCATTAACACAAATTCCAAAATTATTTCTTTCAATTATAGGATACATATTAGGTAATTTAGTTGATATAACAGGCAGACCAGCTAAAGTATATTCAAACAATTTGTTTGGCAATGCAAATTTATTGCTTATTCCTTTAGGTTTAATGATTAGCCAGCCAATATCACAGCTTGCAGTATAAGATAGCATTTGTAAATAGGGAATTTTACCTAAAAAATAAATTTTATCATTTAAGTTTTTATCAGATACTATTTTTTTATATTGATCTAATGCTGCTCCATCCCCAATAATAATTGCACACAAGGAAGAGGAACAATTAATTATTTCAATTAATGCTCCTATACCTCTATGCTTCTGGATTACCCCTTGATATAAAAGTAATTTATACTGCTTGGGTATATTAAGTTTTTTATGAAGATTTATGTTGTGTTTATTATCAAAGCTATAAGGAAAATTATATAATGTGTACCATTTTAAATGATTGTGTTTGTTATATGTAGACTGTAAAAGACTTAAATCAGACTCTGCAGTTACAAAGACAGTATCGATAAATTGTAAAAAATAATTCTCATAAAGATATGAAATATATTTTTTGATTGGATGTTTTTGATGTGCTGATAATTCAAAGTATATTTCTCTACAGTCATAGATTAAATGAGATTTATTTTTATATTTACAAATGTTTGCTAAAGAATATAAGTCTCCAGCAATTAGTATATCAAAATTATTTTTTTGTAATATAAATTTCACCTTCTTGTAAAAGCTAAAATAGGTAACAATTTTTTTTGGCTGAATGTTTAAGTGAAAAAACTTTATCTTTTTAAATATTGGATCTAGAGGTTTAGCGTTAAGTTGGCTGTGTATAATAGAGACCTGATAATTTTCTTTCATTAAAGAAAGAGCCATATTAATACACCGCGCATCATAAGAAAAATCACCTAAAAAAACAATGGCTGCATTTTTGAGTTTTTTATTCATAAGATTTTTTTAAAATAATAATTAATTAGTCTGCGCCTATATCTTATGGGAAATTCAGTTAAGAACCTTAACAATAGGTTTTTTATTTTATAGGGATATGTTAAAAATGCTTTTTGTATATATTTATCACCCCCACTATATTTTTTTTCATAATATAATCGATTTCCAATAATACGATAATGCTGACTTAATAATTTTGGATATTGTTGAAAGAAAAATAGATGTTTTTTGAGAATATATTGTAAAGCTATAGTTTCATTTTCCACATTATAAGATTGACTATTTTTATGTAAATTCCATTGAAAGATAACTTTTTTATTATAGTGGATTATTGGTTTTTTTTGAGCAAGATAAATAAAAAAATCCCAATCTTCTGATGGTGTAGCCTTTAAATCAAGCCTATCTTTATATAACATTATAAATTCTTTTTTAAACAAACATGATTGCATAAAAATAGTCCCCATATTTTTAGCTACACTATGCTTAAAGTTTTTTTTATAAGCTTGCAAACTACATAAGCTAGATATAGAATTCTGAACATGATTTATTTTAAAATCATATAACAGAATATCACAATTAGTATTAATATCAGAACTTAAATCTATGGCATTAGAAGTCCAAATATCATCATCATCTAAAAAACCTATGTATTTACCAGAAGCAACTTCTATGCCCCTTAGTTTAGATAAAGCTGTACCAATATTAGATTTGTTTTTGATATAGGTAATAGATTGATTATTAAATGATTTAATTTTTTGTTCTGTATCATCATCTGATGCATCATCAACTATTACAATTTCAATATTTTTTTTACAACGATTTAAAATACTATTTATTGCAACCAATATAGAATTAGATCTGTTAAACGTAGGTATGATGATAGAAATCATAACAAAACATTCTCTTTAGATATCAGATATTTTAGTGTCAAAGCGATATAAGCTAAGGAAGCTAGTATAGTGATTGTGAGAGAATATGAAGAAGATAAATTAATATAATAAACAAAATACAACAAACCAGACAGAACTAACATTTTGAAAATAGATGTTATGTTATATAAAATTTTCATCCATGAATAATTTTTATAGACTATTAAAATCATCATAGAAAAATAAGCAATTAGTGTACTAATTGCTGCGCCCAAAAATCCATACATAGGAATTAGCAATATATTTAGACTAGCATTTATAATAAAGCCAATTCCCCAAAATATTGGTGCCCAATTTTGTTTATTTGTTAAATATATAGATGGCATTTGTAAAATAAAAACACCATAGAAAATATAACTTAAAAGAATTATAGGTATAATGGTAAGACCGGGCCAAAATATTTCTCCAATTAAATAAATACCAAAAATTTTATTTTGTAAAATTAAAGGATAGAAAATGAGTATTAACGAACTAAAGCAAATCATAATATTAATAAAATCTGTCCCAATAGTTTCAAATTGCTTAATAGCCATCGGTGTGTTTTTTTCTTTTAAATAATATGGTTGCCAATTAAGATTAAATCCACGTACGATTAACAACATTATACTACCAATTTTATAACCCGCACCATATAAACCCACATCCGCTGTATTATTAGAACTTAGAAATCCAATAAACCAGCGATCTGATAATTCTATTAAAATAAAAAAGATTGCTGCAGGTAAAAAAGGCAGACTGAAATTTTTCATTTTTATCAATAAATTTTTATCAAAACTATTGATATTCATTTTATTATATATAGCGGGTAATAGGATTATCATTTGGATAATTGAAACATACAGTAATGCAAGAATAGCTCCATTTAAACCGAGATTTAAATGTACTATAAAATAAACATTCAGGATAATAGATAGGAGTACATTTATAAAACTAACCGACAAATAATACCAAGCTTGGTTTTTTAATCGTACAATATGCATACAACGAGAGGAAAGCATATCACAAAATAAAATCACAACTAAATATAAAGCAATATTCGAAGATATATTATATAATTGAAAAAAACTAAAAGAATAAGCTAGATAATATAAAAATAATAATACAGCACTTAATATTATGCCATAAATCACCGAATATAAAACAGATGTGCTGATGATGGATTTTTCTAATGAACTATTAAAAAATTTTAATAAAGCAGAATCCATGCCACGATTATAAATTGTGTTTAAAAAAGCTAAAATAGTATAAATGATAAACAATATTCCAGCTTGATGGGCAGAAAGTAAATTAGTATATAGTGGCAATAAAATAAATGATAGAGCGCGTAAGCCTAAAAAGCCAATAGTATATATTATTGTAGTATTCCAAAATTGTAGTTTATTCATTTATTATAATTCCTTAGAATATGCTGTACGTTGTACGCCTACTGACCCAAATTGTTCTTTAAATTGGATTAAGCTAAATTTCGGATCTAGAGGATTTTTATTGGTTGGTATATGAGATACACCAAAATCTACGTAATGCTGTTTTTTTTGTTTTGCAATTTTCATGCTGTGATATAGCTGTAGCATTGCTACCTGTTTATATGTTGTTTTATTAATAACCACGTTATAAAAAATAATACTTGTAGAAGAATTGGTATGCATAATTAAATAGCCACCTATTATTTTTTTTTGATCTAATGTAACATATAATTCAATTTCTTTAGGAAATTGGTTTATCAATAATAACAATTCCTCCAATGTATGAGTTGGTTTAACTGAATATTCTTTTTTAGACCTTGCTAAAATCTCATAAAACTGTTCTATTATTTTAGAATCTTTAGAACTATGTATTTTTTGAAATTTTATTTTTTGCAAAAGTTTATTATTTTGTAAATACCGAGATTTTCTTTTTGATAACAGTTGATTTACATCATCTTTTTTCGTTAAATCCACTGCATGTGAAATATAGTTTTCAGATTGTTGATATTGATTCCATCCTAGTAAATATTCTAAGGAATCGTTTGGGTTAGAATAGTAGATTTTAGGACTATTAATTAAAAAAATACTAGAAAAATTATTTTTATTAAGATATTGTTCTAATGCAATAATAATTTCATTTATTAATTTAAAAGTAATGTTTTTTTTTATCACTATCCCCCCATAACTCGCCCCTGGGTGCGAATAAAAACACTTTTTATTATTTTTTATAATTTCAGCAGCAGGAATTAGCGCCACAATTTGTTCTTTATATTTTATTATTACAGAACAATTTTTAAATTTTCTATGTTTATGATATGCTAAAAACTGTTGTTTTTGAAACAAGGTTCCATTATTTGATAAATTAATAAAACTATCCCATTGTGGTAATAGTTTTGTATTATATTTTTGTACTATTATCATAAATGATTTTTTTTATTTGAATATATTAATCAAATTTATTGATAAATTTTCATAAAAAGATTTACTTAATACTACTTTTATTATAAAATGTCAGAAATACAAAATATTCAAGCTAGATATATTCTAGATTCCAGGGGGAATCCAACCGTGGAAGCCGATGTAATCTTATCTAATGGAATTATAGGAAGAGCAGCGGCACCCAGCGGTGCATCCACAGGAGATAAAGAGGCCCTTGAATTACGCGATCAGTCTACTTATTGGTGTGGCAAAGGTGTTAATCAGGCTATTTCTAATATCCACAATTATATAAAACCAGCATTAATTGGATTGGCCATTAGTGATATACTTAAAATTGATTCTATAATGCTTGATTTAGATGGAACGGATAATAAATCTAAATTCGGTGCCAATGCAATACTGGCTGTTTCGTTAGCAAGCGTACAAGCAGCAGCATTAGATCAAAATATGTTATTATATCAATTTATAGGAGATCATTTTTTTGATAAAAAGTATTCTATGCCTATGCCTATGATGAATATATTAAATGGTGGTAGCCATGCTGATAATACGGTAGATATTCAAGAATTTATGATTATGCCTATTAATTTTGATAATTATCAAGACGCCTTACGTGCAGGGACTGAAATTTTTCATTCTTTAAAAAAGATTTTAAAAAAACGTAATTATAATACATCTATTGGTGATGAAGGTGGCTTTGCTCCAAACTTATCAAGCAACGAAGAAGCAATAGAGTGTATTTTAGAGGCTATACATGCTGCAAATTATGATAGTAGCGGTCAAATTTCTTTAGCGCTTGATGTAGCTGCTAGTGAGTTTTATAATAACGATAAACAAACCTATCATCTGGAATCAGAAAATAAGTATTTAAATGCCGAGCAATTGATTCAATATTATGAAAAATTATGTAATCAATACCCGATTGTTTCCATTGAGGATGCGCTAGATCAAAATGATTGGCAAGCATGGTCAGAATTAAATCAAAAATTAGGATTTAATGTACAAATAGTTGGTGATGATTTAACCGTAACTAATAAAAAGTTATTGCAAAAATCAATTGATTTAAACGCTATGAATGCTATTTTAATTAAACTAAATCAGATTGGCACATTTACAGAAACCGTTGATACAATTAAATTGGCACAAAATAATCAATTGGGAACTATTATATCTCATAGATCAGGAGAAACTGAAAATA
>Ga0163180_10000604_pt1 | contig 20879 bp, 4 predicted proteins | sample AtlANTMetagenome_2_FD_109647 | JGI IMG/M metagenome (GOLD analysis project Ga0163180, IMG submission 109647) | Marine eukaryotic phytoplankton communities from the Atlantic Ocean - Atlantic ANT 4 Metagenome | ecosystem: Environmental > Aquatic > Marine > Oceanic | place: North Atlantic Ocean...
AGTTACTCTTGCTCTGTGTGCCACACCATTGTTTCCAAATTCAACAATATCTCCAACTCTTAACTGACTATTATAGTTTGAAAGTGTTGAGGTTATAGTAGCAGTAGATCCAACTCCAGAACCAGACGCTGCAGATAAAATAGTACCTGAACCAGGTAATGCTACCTGAACATCTAATACCGCATCAGCAGTACCTGCACCACCATTATATGCATATGACTTAACATCACCCATACCAAACTTGGTAATTGTAGAAATACTTCTACTCCCACTAAGCCCACCATTTCCACTTGAGGCTGCAGTATCATAGTCTAACTTCTCACCTACAACAAAATCACCAGTAATGTTAGTAAGATATCCAGTTACACTAGATCCACTAACAAGAATAGCAGTAGCACCAGATGTTCTACCTACAACAAGTCTTTCAGCAGTCCAAGATACACCTGATCCTGAGCCAAGAACAACCTGTGTATAGAAATCAGTGTCAACAATATTTGCTTTATAGGTATTTGTAGATGCAAAACCAGCAGATCCAGAGTTTTGATCCACATCAATCACTCTAGTTCTACCAATAACAGTACCTGCAGGTGTGCCTGGTGTTGAGGTTACTACATCTCTAATTTCAACAGTCTCATATATGTTTGGTATTACATGCACATTTGTCATCAAAACAAAGTTACCAAAGTTTGCTGATATAGATTTATTAGTTTCTGTCTCAAAAGTTCTTGGTTTTTCTACATCTTTATATGTTGTAGACAATCTTTCTGTTCTATAACCCTGAACATATGCTTGTCCAGATGATAATTGTACAGAAATATTATCTTCTGTAGGAGATACCCCACCAGAAGTGGTAGCAGTTGTGGCATATACACCATTATTAAAACCATCATCAAGGTTTTCTCTTACGTCAAGCTTAAATTTCTTGACATAATAATCACCAGACTCCTCTTTAGTCCTTGTTGCAAGGATGTCATTGATAAATCCTAACTCACTACGCTCTACCTTTTTCTCTAATTTACCTGCATTAGTACGTAAAAGCTCAATAAAGTCAGCAGAGTTTGGATCAGTAAGTAATTTTTTAACTAATGTTAGTGTAATCTTAAACCTATCTGCACCAGGTGCGGAGAAGTTTGTGCTTCCTATAGCATTATCATATAGAGTTGCGTCTTCATCAGCAGTTATTATCCTTTCTTCTACCTTCAATCCTACCTTGTATGATGGATTAGTAGCATACTGATCTAATATAATAGTCTGTTCAGCAACAGGAGCGAAGTATCCTCTAACATAATAAGTACCAGCACCAACGTTAGCAGTTGATCCTTGTGAGTTTGCACTAGAATTTAAAAGTTGTGCAAGAGGTGTTCCAGCTGTAATAGTTGTAGAAGCGTAAGTAATATCACTTTCACAGGTAAATGTCTCACCATCAGTAAATGTAGTAGTGGTATTATCGTTAGCCTTCTGAATATAGTTTACGTAAAATGAAATATTGTTTCTTGTTGATGTAGTAGCACTTATTGAAAACAATATACGTGCACGTACTCCAGATGTAGATCCTTTAATAATCTGACCATCAAGTGCAGTTCTATAGTTTTCTACATCAAGATTAAGATAAGTATTTTGAATTATGACACAAGGAACCTTCTTATTAAGAGTAGTACCGCCAGGTATTACCATGGCACCTTCTTTATAGACACCTTGACCAAACGTGTCTATCTGATTTTGCAACAAACTCTGAAGCGTAGTGAGTTCTCTAGCTTGGACTGGATAGCCAGGCTTGAAAAGTACTTTTAGGAAGCCCTTACTAGAGTCAAAGTCGTCGTAATAAGGAGCTATATTAAGGTTGGTATTCTGTGCCATTTAGAATTCAATTACTACTTTGAGCTCTTCGTTTTGATCCGCAGATCTTGTGATTGGGATTCTGTTATCAATATAGAGTATTTCACCAGAGTTTAAATCAATCTCCTCATTGGCATAACCAATAACGAATGAAAGACCTAACTCATACACAGAAACACCAATAGTTATCTGTGCTAATGGAACAGCAGATGTTCCAAACGTCGCATCGGGAGTAGCTACGAATCCAGTAGTACCACCTGTTATCTGATTTGCACCAGAGAATGAAATTACATTACCATTTACAGTACCATCATTGGAATCTTGATAATACTTCAACACTTTAGTTGTAGAGTCATATGAGACTACAAATCCTTTTGCATTTGTTGTTGCTTGTGTTATAGTTTCTCCTGGTGCAAAGTTACCACTAGGAGTACCAGTACCAGACTGAGGGAAAATAATTGCTTTCACAGCAGATCTAGTATTTTGACTACACACTGTTGTAGTATTGAAGTCAAATGGATTGAGTACAAGACCAACCCTTCTGTATGATAAATCATTTGGAAAATCAACAAATGCACTAGTAGTTTCTAACTTACTAGCAAACATTAAACGATAAGAACCAAATTCTCTCACAACATCTGCACCATGACCTAAGTTGGGTGGAAGGATAACGTCAAGAGACGCACTTAATCCACTACCTATGCCAGGTATTAAAGCAACATCAATAGAAGCAAAACTATATCCAGATCCCGCAGATGTAATTGTTACTGAAGTGATCTTAGATGATTCTACTTTGACTGTACAGAAAGCTTGAGTACCACCATTGATTTCCCAATCTCCTCTAATAGGAACATTGGTATAATCTTTGTTGTTATATCCAGAACCAGCATTCTCAATAACAACTGTGTCAACTGAACCAGAGTTAGCTGCAGCCTTAACTAATGAATTAGAAATAACTGGGATGAATTCTGAGGTAACAAACTTCAGAATATTATCAGCATCAATAGTGTACATATATTTCCATCTATAGGAATATACGCCAGGACTATCTGATGTTTCAATAATAGTAGTTGATGTACCAGTCGGTTCTACCAAAGAGGGTCTACCTCTTGGATAGTCTGGAGACTGTCCATTATAAAGACACTTATAGACATTGAAGTCTGAGTTCATAACATAGAAGTTACTATCATATAACCTAGATGCACCATTTGCAGTTGTCTTAGTTGGTGCATAGTCTGGTTTGTACATTGAATATGTACGACCAACTCCACCAGTTGTTTTTGTAGGATCAATCCAATCAACCCTAGGAACGACTAATGCTGTATCAGATATATCAACTCTCTTAAAGCCCACGGAATCAGCATACACACCACGTGCGTACTCAAAACTATCAATAGGTTCTCCTGAGGGTGGTACATCTGTACTACCCCAAGTTTTAGACCTACCCACAAACATGTACACCTTATTGGTAGCTTGTAGGGTATCTCTAAAGCTCTCAGCAGCGTATATTCTAAATTTATCAGTAACTAATGCCATGCCATTAAGCTTTTGTTGTTATTTATAATGTTCTCAGACGAACTTCTGGAAGTAACGAGACGTTTCCAGTAATTGTGCCAGGATATCCTGTGTCCAAATAATTTCCTGCGGAAGCTGGATTATCTCTACGCAATTCTTCCGTAAGTTGAATTGTGAAGGTTGTACTTCCAGTCCTAGTTATATCATATACTCCGTCTGGTGGAATATAGGTAATGTAGTTAACTGCATCTGATTGATTTATGTTAGTTCCAGAAGTGAAATCTAGGAATATTCTATTCTCACCTGTTTGCATATTATGATCACTAGCAGTTGTAACAGTCAAGGTCAAAGCACTCTGATTAACTGAATATGTTCCAGTAATCACATTATGTGCATAAGCAGTTGTGCCCATAAATCCTCTACCGCCTGTTGCGACAGTTAAAGTATTAGCAGACATGTCTTTTGCACCAAACAGAATTCTTTCATTTCTCCATCCTATTACATTACCAGAACTATCTGTTGAGGGATTGTAGTAAGGAATTAAAACTTCACCTTGATCTGGGAAACCATATTTCTGAGAAGTGTTATACCAAACGTTTCTCAAGTTCAATGTAGTATCAGTAGAATTTACAGATGATGTAAGATAAGAAACACCAAGTAAATTAGAATCAGATACAATTCTGTTTCTTTCAGCCCTTTCTAGATGCAATGGATGTGCAGCTATGACTGTTGGAGCTGAGGTATATCCACTACCACCCTTTAGGTTAGTTACAGATAGAACTTTACCGCTTCCTTCTTCAATAGTTGTTTCTGCACTTGCTCCACTTCCATTTCCACCTGTGAAAATTAATATAGGAGGATTTTCATAATTAGAACCTGCATTCGTAATATTAACTTGTGTCACCTCACCACCTGTCACGATAGATTGGAACTCAGCAGTAACTGGTCTTAAACCAGTATATTCATATGTATCAACGGAACTAGAACTGGATACAGTTGCAATCCTACGATCAGATCCTTCACTAACAACTTGCAATCTGTCATTAGGATCGACGGAGTTGAATGTATTAGCAACTAATATGTCATTAGCAGATCCAGTATAGATGAACATAACACAGTCAGATGCTGCTCTTGGAGCCTCAGTAAATTCAATAACGGATCCTCTCAATGTATATGCAACGCCTGGTTCCTGATATATTCCGTTGAGGAATATTAGTAAGTTGTTTGCTGGATTGACAGCATCATTATCACTTTCTAGAGAGAATGGTTCATTGTCACTCTTCATCACAAATGTTGTTCTGCTACTATCAAAGTAAGGGGCTAACTCATCCAGTAGTACCAATTTACCAAAGTAATATCCATAGAAGTCCATGCCAGGTAAAGGTGCTTCAGTGAATGTTATTGTACTACCAGTATATGTGTATGCATCTGTAGTTCCTTTAATCTGCAATGTACCATTGAGGAATATCAAGAAGTTATCTGATGCAGGTAGTACTTGTGTACTACCACCAGACTGTGTGGTAAATGTAGTATCAGTTCCATCAAAGGTTACACTACCCACTTTAATCTGGAAGTCAGGTGTGCTTGATTTAGTTCTTGTGACACTATTAAGATTACCAGCTCCACCTGCAGTCGTACCAACCGCAGTGGTAACTATTCCCCATAATGTTGTTATTGTAGATGCGATATCTGTGCAGTCACTAGTGTCATATACATTGTTTCCACTATCATTAGTAATAGTAAGATCCTTGATCTGTTTACCCTTAGTGCCAGCATTTGTGGTAACTGTAATGTTACGCATGATTTCATTACATATATCTCTAGCATGGTTGAATACCTGTACTGATTCATCTTCTTCACCAGTCAAGTGATTAGATCCAACATAGAACTTAGCAGCATCATAAGTTGCATCGTTACCACCAAACTCAACGTTGTCCGCTACAGCATCAGTAAGTAGTCTAGTATCACGAAGACACTTAGTTTGATATACGGTAGAGAAGGATGGATTATTTGCTTGCATTCTACCATAGGCAGTAGTTGCAATAAAGTTAAGATTTTTTCTAATCAATGATGCAGCATCAGCACCCTTATCATACTTGTGATAACCATGAGATACGATTGCTCTTGTAACTGAATTAGAGCCAGCAGAAACAAACGTATGTCTGTCTCCTGTCTTAACACAACCTGCATCAGCAGAACTAAACTTATGAGTATAGTTACCACCAGTAATTACAGAGTTAGAAAGTGCAGATTGGAACTTATGTTTATACACACTAGTTGATTGATCAGTAGTTAGAACATCAACTGTAATTGAGTCAGGAGATGTAGAAATAATTTCTAATGCAGTATCATAGAATGGATCTTTCTTCTTAAAGAATGGAGCAACATAAACTGCATCAGTATCAGCGTTAACAAATGTATGAGTTGTTGTATTTGTAGAAGGTGTTTTAGTCAATACCTGTACGTCAAATGTGTTGTGTGTAACATTTGATACTTCAATAAAGTTACCACTTGCAGGATCTTTATGTGTAATACCATTAGGAACTGAAGATGAGAATACATGCTTGCTGACGTTAGTTGATGGAACACTATCCAAAATCTTAACATCAAACTCCCATTCAGTTACATTGAATATCTTCAACCACTTACCACTAGCATAATCAGTAGAACGTGGATATGAATGAGTTGTATTGTAGTTGTCTTGCTCACATACAAATATTATAGAGTTGTCTGCAATTTGAACGTAATCATTCTCTCTCATTCCATGAGCAACAGTTGTAGTAATATGTAAAATACCTGTCTCTGGATAGTATTGAGTTCCAGTTGAGTTTCCTAATGTTGAATTCGATGCATTTAAAGCGTAAGCTTCACCACCACCAGTCCAAGTATGAGTATATCCACCACCACTTTGTATAGCATTAGTTGCAACGAAACCAGGCTTCCATCTGTGAGTTGATAGATCTTGAGATATACCAACATTCAATGTAATTGTGGTATCAGTTACCGCTAAGATTGTTACAGCAGTATCGTATGCAGGATCAGGATTACCATCACCAGCAGTTGCACGAGGATATGTGTGGTCACTTCCATAACTGTCTGTAGCACACTGGAAGTTAAATCCGTTATTTGCAAGTTTGACAGTTGTGCCAACAGTTAAGTTATGTGCACCTATTTCTACTATTAAAGTACCTGTGCCAGGATCATATGTACCATCTGTACCAGTATGATTTACGATAGGAGATTTACCAACGTATACTGTTGCAGTTGTACTGTTAACTGCGGTAACTGCTACCTTCCTACCGTAGTATGGATCTTTTACTCTTGGGTATGTCTTAGTAGCAGTATTGCCATCCATTGCACAAGTAAAGCTCAGTGCATTAGGATAAAATCTTATACTACTTGTTGCATGACTTAGACCTGTTGCAGTTGCTGACTGGAATACGTGAGTTGTTACATTAGTAGATGGAATGATATCAAGAACCTGTACATCAAATGTATCATTTGTTACATTAAATATTTCTATCCATTTACCACTGATAGGATCTGTAGAACGAGGATATGTGTGATCGGATGCTTGACTGTCCTCATCACATTTGAATGTTAGAGCATCGTCATCAATTTTAATCAACTCTAATTCTGTAAATCCATGATTTACAATAGTCAATGTCATGATACCTGTTGATGGTACATATGTTGCACCAGTCACCTGATGTTGAGTCGGAGCTGATGCCCAAGTATTTGCTGATGGAGTGGTTAATACAACAAGTCCAGTTGCAGGATCATAAGTTGCAGAAGTAACACTTTTACTTGCGGGTGCAGATGCACTCAGAGTTCTTACGGATGGCCTTGGATATGTTTTAGTACCAACTCCTTGAGTGCAGTTAAATGCTAGTGAGTTATCTTTAATCTTGACAAAATTACCATTACTCAATCCATGACAAACTTCAATACAGTCAGTTGTGGAAGATACGAAAGTATGTGCAGATAAGTCTGATATAGGTTGACTATTATTGTTTACATTTACAGTAATAGTGTTTGCTGACACCGCAGCAATTGGTAGATTTCTTTGATATGCATAATCAGCAACGCCAGCATTGACACCAGTACCACTAGCACGAGGATATGTCTTCTGTGCAGTATTGCCATCAAGAACACATGTAAAGGTTAGTGAATCTGGTACAATTCTAATTTTATTACTTGTAGTCAAATTATGTGCACCAATATTCATTACTAACAATCCTGATTGTGGATCATAGGTAGTACCTGTATTAACAGTGTACTTTTGATCAGTGATTGTCATTATACCTGTAGTTGCATTGTATGCAGCTGTGGATGGAGTTATTTGAGGTGCAGATACAAATGTATGTGAAGCTATATTGGTTGAAGGTATGACATCAAGAACAGTAACGTCAAATGTATTAGTTGTAACATTTGATACTTTTAACCATCTATCATAGGCAAAATCTGTAGCACGTGGATACAGTTTTGTAGCAGTATTGCCATCTTCACTACAAGTCATTCCTAATGATTCAGGCTTGAATTTGACCCAATCATTATTTGAGAAACCATGTGACGGTGATGTAACTGTCATAACCCCATTATTAGGATTATAGTATGCAGTTGTTAGTTCATGACCAGTAAATGCAGTACGTGGATAACTGTGAACAGTTCTGTAATTATCTCTATTGCAAGTAAAGGAAACTGCTCCATCAGCAAGTTTGATTGTCTGGCCAGCATAGAAATCATGTGATCCAATAACCAATTCCATTTCACCGTTAGATGGGTCGTATATGGCGTTTGAAGGGGTCTTAGTTACTAAGGGAGACTTGCCTACAAAAGTTGTTACTGTGTCGCTTGTAACGGAGTATATGCCTAATGGTGCACCGTTTGCAGGATCAGTTGATCTTGGATACGAATGTGTAGTTGACCTAGCATCCATCTCACAAGTAAATACCAATCCATTCTCTTTAATTGTAATAACATCCTGTGCCTGTTTAATACCATTTGCTACAGCAGATACAAAGGTATGTGTAGTCTGGTTAGATGATGGAATAGTCTCTAGACATTGTATAGTAAATGTATCATTTGTTACATCAAATATTTCTATAAATTTACCGCTAATTGGGTCGGTTGCTCTAGGATATGTTTTAGTGCCTGAGCCATGAGTACAGTCAAATGATAATGAATCATCTTCTATAAGAACTAGATCACCATTGGACATTCCATGACCAGTGACGGTTATTACTACCTTTCCATCTGCAGGTGTATAAACCGCATTGGTTGCAGTGTGGGAGACCGCACCTAATAAGTTATGATCACCCAGAGTTAGTGTTAGTACACCTGTACTAGCGGTATATGTAGAGTTTGTAGGTGTAAAGCTAAACCTTTCATTCTTACCAACGTTAACTGTAAATGAATCTGTTGTTATCTTATCAATAGTCAACCAAGAACCACCTGCAGGATCTGAAGCACGAGGGTAAGTATGGTTTGTTGAGTTATTATCTTTAGAACAAGTAAATGTTAATGAATCAGTGTCAATCAAAACTCTATCACCCTTGATCATTCCATGACTTGCAGCAGTCAATACCATATCACCTGTTGCAGGATAATACTTAACCTTTGTAGGTTGGAATTGATATGTACTTAAGCCTTGCCATGTGTGAGCATCAGTGTTAGTGGGAGATGTACCTTGTAAAGCATTAACTGTAATTGTAGTTGAAGTTATAGCAGTAATAGGAGTATCAAATAGATTTCCAATAGGATCTGTAGAACGAGGATATGCTCTGGTTCCACCGCTACCATAAGAGCAGCTGAATGTTAGAGAATCATTAGCAATTCTAATCTTATCATTAGTTGTTAAAGTATGCTGACCAATAGTTAATTCTAGGTTACCAGATGCAGGATCATATGTTGCTGTAGAAGGAACATAATTGTTAGTTAATTGTGATCCAACCTCAGACAATCCAAGAAAATCATTAGGAGTATATCCGTTACCTGCTTGATTTAATACAACGTTAGATACACTGTTATTTGTAACTGTAATATCAGCTGTTGCACCAGATCCAGATCCAAGTCTATTCTTAAGTATGATGTTATTAAATGTACCATTTGAATAGTTTGAGCCAGGTGTCAAACCATTGGTAGTGTCAAACGTTTTAAGTTCATCTCCAATAGTATCTAATTGGAAACTAGAGGTATATGATGCACGATCATAATACATTGCAAGAACTGAAGATCCCTCAAGTAATGCTTGTTTAAATGTTATGATATTACTTGCAAAAGTATAGTTTGCAGGATTTTGTACAATACCATTAACTATAACAAACATCTGTTTAGACTCAGCAGTCTTACCAATTTTTGTACCAATATCAATACCATCAGTTCTCATCTTAAACTGAGTATTGATACCATCCTGACGAAGCCTAAATCCATGACCTACGCCAGTTCCAACACTACTCAAATTAATAGCAGATCCACCTGTACTCTCTCTTAACTCAATAGTATTTGCATCAACATATTTGATAAAATAATTATTACCACTAGTCAATCCACCAATAGCAGTTCCAGTTCTTACGTTTGGATAATTACCAATAGTTTTAGTTGGTAATGTTGATGGATTATCAATAGCATCAGTTATAATTTTTGCAAAGCTAGTAATAGCACTCTTAACATCAGCACAACCACCAGGATCGTTTGTAATACTTAAATCAGTTACAGGTGGTCTTGTTGTATATGTGCCAATTGGTAAATCATTTGTGACTGCCAATAAACAAAGATCTCTTGCTTTATTATATGTAAATATTGTCTCTGACTCTTCGCCACCAATATGTTGTATGTGATTTGCAGGATTAGATCTAGTTACAGATGCAAGACTGTCATTAGTAATAGCAGTAGTAACAATATCGAACAATACATCTTGTGCTGACTGAATAGGAGCACAGGTAGCAAGATTAAGTGTAATAGAAGTATCAATAGTCTGAGTTAGACCATGAGATCCTTGGATAGTAATAGCTTCATTAACAATAACCTTACGAGCAAATTCTTTTGCCTTATTAAACGCCCATATTGATTGTGTTTCCTCACCATCTAGGTGTACAGTGTTTACATAGTAATTTGCAGCATCATATACTTCACTATTAGCACCATATGCAAGGTTGTAAGCAACAGCCTCAATAACATCAACAATATCATCAATACAGTTCTGATTACCGCCAGGAACACCAGCATATCCACCAGGAACACCAACTGTAGGATCAGCAAGCATTTGTTCAACTACTTCATTAGCAATAAAATTCTTATTATCTAAAAGTAACTGTCTAGCATCACCATGTGCATTACTTTGTAATACAACTCCACCAACATAATATTCCGCTGCTGTAGTACTAAAGAAGTTACCATCATATCTTAGATCATTAGTCCATGCTGCAACAACTAATCTTGTATCTCTAGCACATGTTGATGAGTTGTAATTTAAACTTGGATATAAAGCATTTAAAGCTCCTATTGCTTCTTCAACAATATAATCTATGTTATTGATGATTAAATTTCTTGCATCTTGGAATCTATCGCCACCAGCGTTATAAGTTACACGTTGATTGTCTATAAATTGATGACCAGTAAGAGTAATACGATTAGTTGTCGTACTTATTATACTACTTGATGATCCATCAAAGGAAATTGTATTGTCTGTAATATCATCAATCTTATATGAGACGCAAGATAAGATCTTTTGGATATCTAATAATTGTCTACCAAATATTTGAACTTCTGTAGGAACTACTGCAGTGTAATCAGGCTTACCTAATGCAAAGTTATTAATTGTTGCTAATTTACCAGTTGCCCTAGCCGATGGTTTTGGCGTAATGAATGTTGTACCATTAAAGGTATCAGTACCACTGTAAGTTGGTGTTGTATACCATGCATAGGTATCAGTAGATGCAGCATTGATTATTGGTGCTTGTCTGTAGACTTTAGATACTGTTTGGGATAGTACCTGTGTACCAACAACTTTAAAACCTGCAGGATGAGCAGCAAACTTAAGTGGATTTTTCCAATCAGTTATATTGATAGAAGATGATATGTCATATGAGAACTCTTGGAACCTATCGCTATCATATACTCTCTGTTCGTTAAGATCTAAGAAACCAGTAGTACGTTCCCATGTTTTTGCAGAGTCACTAATTGCTGATACTTCAAATACAGCATCTGCTTTACTAAACTCATGAATTTGACCAAAGGCAGCAGTTTCTTCACCAAATACAGGTTCACCAACTACAAACTCACCTTCTTGTATTTCTACACTTACAACACGCCCAGAAGCATCCCAACCTTTAACAAAACCATAGGCTGTGTATGATGTTGGGGAAGAACCTTGATAAATTCTCTCACCAGGTGAGAAAGTAGCAGGTCTCATATATGCAGTAATATTATCACCAAGATCTGTTGTCTCTAGAGTGAAATAGGTTATTCCATTAGCATCACCAATAGGATCTGAAGTAAATGTTATGAAAGTTCCAGTATTGGCATTTGCAAGACTTGTAGCAAGTCTAATCTGGTTATCTGCTAATCCATTAGCAGTGGTTCTTGCAATCGCATAATAAGTTGTGCTTGGAATTAATGGTGAAGGGAATACGCCATTATTTGCTTTCAGAACTACTTTTGTACCTGTTGGTATCTTTGTATTGTATGGGAAGTTTAAAGTACTATTAGATTTCAATCCAACCCAAGTATGAGTAACTTTTGCAGTTACTGTTGGTGCAGAAGTAAATCCTCTACCTGCATTGGTCACTGTAATAGATTGTATAACCTCGTTCTCAATAATAGGCTCTAATACAAACTGTGATCCCTGTCCACCAGTTAGAACAATCTCAGGTGTTGCAACAAAGTTTGATCCACCATCAATAACGTCAAGGTAATCAATAACTTGAGTTCTAGTAAGTTGTAGATTGAAAGTAGTATTGAGAGATGGTTTTAAAGTCTTATCATGACTATAGTTGTAAGTAATATTATCTCCACCAACCTTTAGTATCCTACCAAGATCAGATGACTTAAGTAATACTGAAGCACCAGATCCAGTTGACTGACTAATTGTAACAACAGGTACACTTTGATACTGTATTCCACCATCTTCTATATTAATAGCAGAAAGACCTTGATTTTGAATAGAAGCATTGAACTTGGCATTAATACCATTACCACCACTAACGGTAACATCTGGAGCTGATAAGTATCCTGATCCAGTATTGGTAATAGTAATACTATCTACAGATGCATTAAGTAAAGTTGAGACAATTGCCTTATCAGCATGTGACAGTGCGGTAACTGTCACCGTAGCATCATTTGCAGGTGTAGCACCACCCAACTGATTACCTGCTATAGTAATAACATTAGTTAATGCATATGTACTACCACCATCTGTACATGTGACGCTGGCAATATTCCCTGAACCATCCGTAATAATAGTGAACTTAGCACCAGTACCACCAACGGGTGACACACTTGCAGCTGGCACATCAGTATAAGTTTGACCAGATCCGTAGTTGCCACTAGATTGTGTCGTTAATGATACACCTGTACTATCGGCAGTTATTGATCCATAATAAGGATCACCTAGAATAATAGAAGGAGCTGACCTATAGTTAGATCCTCCATTACTTACTTGCACCTCAGTTAATTTACCACCACCAGATACAACAGCAGCGACAACAGCCTGTGTGCCACTTACAGAACTGATTGTTGCTTGTGAATCTCCACTATAAACAACGTCAGTTGCTATGAACATGATATAACCAAAGTCACCTGCACCTGTTCTTGTATTCTGTAAAGGTTTAATTCTTAATATTGAAGTAGTAGGATCCCAAGAGATAACTTGACCTCTTGCAGTAGAGTTTCCTATTATTGGGTCTGATATAACAATTTCATCTTTAACAAATGATCCAAATACATTAGTAACATTCAAATCAACAAAATCAGGCAATGTTACCTTAGCTGCAGGTAACACAGCATTATTGTATCCAGAACCTTGATTACTAATACTAGTTCCAGATAATAATCCAGAGATAGTTGCAACAGCAGTTGCACCAGATCCAGACCTAGTAGATCCACTTAATTTCGGTAATGAAGAATAATTTCTACCAGAATCACCAATAGAGACAGATGCAACTCCACCAGAGGGATATATTGAATTTGTATTAAATGTTACAATATTAGCAGAAGTGTAAGCGGTCTCTGGCTCTAATGCAGTTGCATATGTGAAACTAGTGTCTGTTTTTGTAGAAACGATATTTGTTCCAGTAACAGGATCATTAATGACTGTAAAGTAACTTCCAGTGATATTTCCTTTAAGATCAAAATAATAGAAGATGCCAGGTAAATCTTTGACCAATATCGTAATTGAATCTTGCTCATTGTCACTTACTGGAATTACTTCGTCAGTAACATTCTTATAAGTGAATATATCGGTATTTGAAGGGTCAAGACTAAATGCTAAGAGTTTTCCTACATTAGAAGCGTCTTCAGTGGTAAATTTGTAACTATGACCCAAAATAAGTTGTAATTTGGGTTCTTCGACGTAAACTTCGGCATTTGTGATAGTTGCAGCTGCAATAGTTGCAAAATTACGTTTTACAGTGAATCTACGAAGAGTTTCGGTTCTAATTACGGTATAATCGGTTTTATTCCATCCAGAAGGAGTAATTCCTGAAATATTGACTATATTTCCAGTTTCAAGTTGATGTGCCTTATCACAATGACATTCAGCCTCCATTTCAACTTGTGTAAGTGTAATTTGGAACCCAGTACCGCCAGCTCCGTTTCCTATGTTAAGATTGTCTACAGAAACGGTATCTCCAATTACATACGAAGTACCCGTGTCTGTAATTGTTACAGTTGATACAGAATTGCCTGAAACAACGATAGTTGCCTTACCGCCTGTTCCAGATCCATTAGTTGTTAGAGGAACATCAGTATATGTGCCATTTGCGTAATTAGATCCTGCTGAGTTTGTAGTCCAAGCATCTTGTACCAAATTACCATCCGTACGTCTTCTTAGGTATGTCCAAGACAATGAACCATCAGATGCAGTACCAGATGTATGTGTTGGAGCAGTAGAACTGGAAGTTCCTGATGCAGCAGCTTTATATACTCTATCTACAACGTAAATGATATCTCCCTCAACAAATGCAGTGGTATTTGCGTATGGAGCAATTAACTTCATACTTGTCAATGAGAAATACTCAAAATAGTACTTACTATTGATAATTTTAGTTTTTATTGTTCTTTCAAATTGATTATCAGCAACACTTACTACAATTTGGTCACCAGGCACCAAATAATGATTTTCTACAGTTGAAATAGTTGTAGTATAGAGATCTGACTGTGCACCTACGATATTTGCAAGTGTGCTTACAGCTCCACCTTCGATTGATGAGACAACAGCACTAACACCTTCTCCACCAGTGCCTGTATTGTCAAAAAGAAGCCTATCGTTGACTTTATAGTTCTTACCACCACCCTCAACGAGGTATTGGTCAATATTAGAAGAAGAATACTTATTGGTAGCTGAAACAATTAAAGAATCTGCAGTACCACCTCTAATTGTTGGATAGTAACTGAAATATCCAATACCATCTTCAAGATAAGTCAATACCTCACCAGTTTCCATCACAATCAATGTTGTGGTGTCTTCTAGTGCCAAATAGAAGTCTACTTGATTATCAAGTGGTTTTCTTTTTGCTACAATATTATCGGTACCGATATATGGTGCTTTATACCTTGTTGCATCTTCGGTAAAGTTCTTTTGGAGTCCATTTCCATCCCAGTTGACTTCATCCGCTTCTGCATAGAAACTAGGACCTATAAAGTAAGGAAATACAGGTTCACCTGCAACACCTTTGATTGTACAGAAATATGCATAAGTTCCATTTGGATATTCTGGAGTTACGCAATATCTGCCATTATATCTGTCTAAAGTACCTAATCCTTCCACATACTCATAATCTTCGATATAAGTTCCCATAGGGTCTGTTAGACCGCTTAGAAGAGCATCTCTAGACTGTTTAACTCTATAACTGGTAATCATCAATGTATATGAGTTATATGGACTTACGTTCTCAGCATCTGCAAATCCATAGCATCCATATATCGGATGTCCATCATATGCCCAACCTAGAATAGGTGAGTGTGAAGTTGGATTTAATTCATTCAACTGGTCATCAATATTATCTTTTAATATGAACCTAAGTTGCTTGGGATTATAGAGATAAGCATATTCTCCACCATATAGTAAATCGTTCTCTCCTTTAAATACTCCTCCACCACCAATATCAGTTGTTTTTCTATTTGTAAATTGATTTGAAGCAAGTCCTAGTTCTTCATAGGTTGCAGCTTCGTTATATGTTAGTTCTGTTAACTTAGTTTCAAATATTGCACCTGAGCCAGGATATATGATATTAATACTTGTAGCACCAGATGTATAACCTGCACCTTTGTTAGTAACAACAATATTAGTAACAATATTACTACTACTGTCTACTTGAGCAAATGCAGTAGCACCAACTCCATCTCCAGTGATAACAACGTCTGGAGCACCAAAATATCCACTACCACCAAATGTAACAATAATACTTTCGATCTTTCCGTTCAATATTGACGGATATGCAACAGCACCACTACCAGAGATTAAATTGATAGTTGGTTCGTAAGTATACTCAGATCCCGCATCAGTAATATTAATAGTATTAATAGGTCCTCTACAAACAGCAGTTGCGGTAGCACCTGATCCACCTCCACCAGTAATCGCAACAGTGGGGATGCTAGTGTATCCAGATCCACCATTGACAACTGAAATACCTGTTACTGCACCATTAGTGATAATAGCAACTGCAGTTGCCTGTGTGCTACTGGTAGCTCCACCACCTACAATAGAAATAATAGGTTCTGTTACATATCCACTACCACCCGCATCAACGTTAATGTCAGTTACTGATCCAGAAACTGTTACTGTTGCAGCTGCTGCTTCTCCTTCATATTCCCAGTTAATAGTTCCATGCTGCACAATACCGCTTACATGTGTTGGTTCTGTTGTAAGAGAAGCTCTACCAGTATCTGTTGCTCTATATCTACGGAAATCACCACCACCAATGTCAACTTTGACTCTAGTGAAGATTGAATAGGTTTCACCTTTTTGATAAGTTGGTTCAAACTCAACTATAGGAGCATTCAGTACATCATATCCAATACCACCATTAGTTTTGTTTATTGATTTAATACCACCAAACTTTTTAACAGTTTCGCCTTTATATGAATAAAACGGAACTCCATTTGCTCCAATACCGATTTGACCGATAGGAGTTGCAGTTTTTGTACTTTTTACAGTTGGTGTAAGAGGAAGACGCTTCAGATACCTTTGGTTGCCAGGATCTAGGTCTGCGGAATCAAAAGGTCCTATCTTATGAGAAGGAATACCAACAGATGCTACAATAGCATTGGTAGATGACTTATATGTGTTTTGAACGTCTGTAGTAAAATCTTTAATGACTGTATTGATTGATGCATAGTCACTTCTACCAAATGCAAACTCTCTAGCAATGAAAAACTCTTTTTCGGCTTGACCTGGTTGTGGAATGCCAAATTTAGGAGAACTACTAAACTTAAACTGGAATTGGAAGTTATCTACGATACCTATGACATCATGTTCGTTATTATAGATGTCTTCGTCCGCATTTAAGATTCTTATTCTATCATTACGATTTAATCTATGCTTTTCTTTAGTAGTAACTGTACATACAACACTACCATCAGATTCAACGCTTGATAACACTGCTGTACTGCCCCTGAGTGCCTTTCTGACGTTGTATACAAAACTATCCCATATTGGGTCAATACTATCAAAACCAGGTGCACTAGGGGTGCTAACCTTACTATCAGGAGTATAATACTTTCCTCCATCATTTAATACGATGCCCTTAGTTCCACCATATACCTTTAATTGAATTTCTGAACCATCTACGTTACTTTGACCGTAAATTTTAAATGCAGCAAAGACTTCTTGACCTGCATCATGTGCTAGGACGGAAGTATTCTCTCTACCACGAGTGCAACCTAAAAATTGGTTAACAGTCTTATTAGCATAAGTTATAATTTCGTCTTCTATTCTAAATCTACCATTTTCTTCAGGCCAACCTAAAGTAGAATCAACAGTTACAATATTATCAGTAATGTTTTGTCCAATGTCTGATGAAAGTACAGTTTTATATGGAGTGACAAAAGTTCCTTGTGAATTATTAGTATCTACATCAATCTCGTAAATTACAGTGTTCTCAGTAAAGACTTCTACAACACCTTTGACGTATATACGTGCAGTATCAACATTTGGGTCATTTGCATCCGCTTCTTGGTATAATACTTCTCCAACTAGCTCAGAAGGGTTCCCAGAAACCGCTACAGCACGAATTACCTCTCTAGAAGTGTAATATGCATCGGATGGTTTGAATATTCTGTCTCTTGGGTAGCTAATTTCCGATTCTACGCCAAAAAGTGTCCTTAAAACGAATTGGAATGACCTAGTAGACCCCTTTGAGGAGTAAAAGTCCTTAATTCGCTTAATTACAGTAGATTCAGTAACTCCAGTTGCAAAATTCTTCGGATAAGTCGATAAAAACTGCTCTTTGAACTTCCCAAGCACATAAAGTGGGAAAATGTTGTTTAAATTGACAACTTTGTCACCAATAGCGTGACTTGCAGCTACAGTTTCTTCAAAATTGTACTTTCCGACCTCTCCAATGGTCTTTACAGCATTAAAGCCTCTTGTACAGTTCTCAAATAGAGTAGATTTCTTACTTTGGTAGTAAATTATCTCATTTCCAATACAAATGATACCTTCATTTGGAAAATCACGTGTACTTGACACAGAAACTGATGAAGTCGTGGTATCAAGAGCACCAATTAGATTAGTCTCCTCTACAAGGCCACCATAATTGTCAATATTATAATAATCTCCCCAGTTTTGAATAATATCAAAACAATATCCTTTTAATTCTTGTGACTTATAATACTCTTTTACAAAATCTATAAACGTTGGGAAGTTATCTTGTATGAAACTTGCAAACTGACCAGTAACATTAGTCGAAATTTTCGACCTCGATTCTGGACTAACCTCAGACGGTACTGGAGGTACAGAAACCGTTGTGGTGGGTGTAGTCCACGAGCTAACCTTCCATGAAGAATTTGTCATCTGTTACTTACTTATAACTGGACTCTGGCACTACTCCTGTACCAGATAAGTTTGAACCGCTACTAATAGTGTCTTCTACTACACTAATAACCGTATTATCTATACCTATTGTCAAATAGGTTTCTCTCAATGAAATCAAATCATTAGATTCTGGAGTTGCGGATATTTGTAATTGATTATTTGCAATAGAAGTTGACTGAATAGTCAAATCATTAACTACAATTTCACCCATTGTGTAATCTACAGTTCCCCATAGACCATCTATGTACTCAAAGCTTCCATCACCCTTCACATAATACTTCCTCAATAGACCGTTACCATCATCATTCAAGTAATAAGTGTTAAAATCATCTCCAACAATCTTAAATCCACTGGTGTAAACACAAGAACTTGTGGCCGTACCTTGCTTTATGCGGTTACCATAGCATATCTTATAGTTCACACGTGCACCAAGTGACACGGTAACATTCTTTCTCATCTTGAGACGAGTGATATTTGAAGTAATTGAGTTCTCTGAACCATCAATTATACTCTGAAGCTTGGAAAATTTGAACTTTCCTCCAAATTTATTAAATTCAGAACTAGAATTTAGAGCTGTTAGTGCAGCAATTACTGCATTTTTAACTTCAGGTGGTTGATTACGAGTGACGTTAGGGTTAAAATAAACAAAACTAGTCAAATCTATGTAAAGAATTGAAGGATCAATGATAGAAGGCTGAACTGCAGCAACAGAATACTCTCTAAGTTTCTTCAAAATCACATTTTTTTCAGAAAGAGATAACTTATCCGCATTCTTTGGTTTGATTGCTAAGAAAACTTTACCATATTCGGGTGGATCCGCTTCTTCTCCACCATAACATGCTATTGAAGCTACGTTTGGATAGATTTGGGGCACGATTGCTTCGTAATCCCGTGTAGAAACTGCTCTTCCGAACGCAGAATAGAATTTTGGAGCTCCAAATTTGATAGATTCCGTACTTTCTGCAGCTGCACCCCCATCTGGGAACGTTGTTACGGTAACTGTGATGCCAGAGGTGATAGAATTACCCGCATTGTCTCTAAAATTACCAATATTCTCAAAAACTTTTAGTCCATTTGCTCCAATTCCCGAAGAAGTTGTATATTGGACTGAAACAACGTCTCCATTTGCTAAATCTTTACCTACAATTCCATCTCCAAATAGAATTTCTGGAATTTCGTACTCAGACTCTTCTAGGAAAAATACTTTTGATGTAGAATCTATCTTTGTAATGTCTGTTGCTTGCAAATAACGCTCTGTGACAGTTCCAGAAGTGACCTCAACACGCATTGAAGAAGTATCTGCATTATTATTTGTTAAGATAAAACGTTGTCTTTGGTTAACATCTCTTACAAAAGTATCTGTCATGTAGATACCCTCAAATAAAGTTAGCCCAGTAAAGGTTGCAATACCACTTGTACTGTCTACTGATACAGTCGTATCAATAGGAAGTGAGAATACAAAGTTATTATTATCTAATCCTGTGAAGTTTAATACTAATCCTCTTGCTAAAGTAACTGTTGTGGGGTATGGGAATACAGTTTGTACTGAAACATTTACTGTTGTTTGTGCAGAACGAGCTGATTTTGGTGTGTAACCAATCATCCTTGCAAGTTTTACTACGTTTTCTCGTAAAACTGCCGTCTCTAGGAACCCTTCATTAACTGTTAGGTTGGCATTTACTGCAGAATAGTATGTGTTATATGCTAAAACGTCTAAAAGCACCGTCAAGGACGATCCTTCAAAGTCATAATCCGTAAATTGTGACTGAGATCTTAAGTAATCTTTTATTTGTGCCTTGATTTCGTTAAATTCAAGTGCATTTACCTGATTAAAAGCCATTATGGTTTAAATGCGATGTCGATATTATCAAATTTAGGAGGTATTCCTAATATAACGTATGATATACTCACATCTAATTGATTTCTATCCTCAGTAAACTTGGTGAGAACTTCATAGACACCTACTCTAGGCTCATGAACATCAATTACATCTTTAATTCTACCTTTGAGTTCTGTTGCTAGTTCGGGAATATAATTCTCAAATAACATTCCGATGATATTACCACCGAATGCTGGATCAAAAGGTTTTTCGTAAAAGTTATACAGTATAATATTTTTAACCGAAGCCTTTATGGCTGCTTCATTTTGCAGTGTCAAAATGTCATTTGTCACTGCGTTCTTTTCAAATGTCAATGAGAAGTCACGAAACGACTTCGAGACAATAGCCATTAGCTAAAAATATAACCTAGTTTATATTTATACTTCTTTCTGTGAC
>Ga0163180_10000605_pt1 | contig 20875 bp, 11 predicted proteins | sample AtlANTMetagenome_2_FD_109647 | JGI IMG/M metagenome (GOLD analysis project Ga0163180, IMG submission 109647) | Marine eukaryotic phytoplankton communities from the Atlantic Ocean - Atlantic ANT 4 Metagenome | ecosystem: Environmental > Aquatic > Marine > Oceanic | place: North Atlantic Ocean...
GAACTGCTCAAGGACGTCGTTCCCAACCAGGCCGGAAGACCCAGACGGACAAAATTCATTTCCTGTTACCGGGTCCTTGAACACATTGATCTCTCTGCCTTCATGGATCTTTACGTGACTTCCGTGTCTGGACAGGTCCTCCGCCTGCAGCAGGCTCCCTATGAACGCACCCACCAACCAGGCTTCATCCGGACTTATCAGGAAATCTGCCCTTTCAGCGCGATCGTAATGAGCCACATGTCTCCTCCAGACTTTGGAGAATACATTACCGACCTCTCCCTTCCCAAAAGCGCTCCGGAGGTTATGTTCACTCAGATCGATTTTGTAATCGAAGACTTTCTCACCCAGCTTGAGTCTAACCCCTTCCACACTTCACCCATCCCAAATGTCCATCCTCACAAACTCAAGGAGCAGATCATTGAGTTGCAGGGGAAGCCGGAGAAATCTACCAAGGCTATCAGTCTTGACTCCGTTCTTGGAAAGATATCATTCCTCCAACTGCGGACCGGATTCTGGATTGCTGCCCAGGAGCGGGAAATATTCTATCCCATCCCGGATCGGGCCACCCTGGAGAACGAGCATCCCAATTTCTATCGTTCACTCCTGGGGTAAAACCCTCGCGTGATTAGTGATTGCCGACCCGGGATCCCTTTGGCTGCCCGATTTCACCGAGCATCTCTCCAAACCAGGGGAGATCGATATCAAAAGGCTTCCCTCCCTTGATCCGTGGAAATCCAATACAGGACATTGTTCCTCCCTCATCCTCGTCCAGTCCCGCCACGCCACTTTGCCCATTCAGGGCATATTCCGCACCTGCAAAGGCGCTCTTCCTGATTAATTCCAAGTCACGCTCATTGGGTGCGGCAGAGCGACCAAAGTATCCACTTTTCTGGACGAGGACCTTGTCGGCGCCAAGCTTCTCCTTGAGCTTGGTTGCAAACCATTTCCCGGGATTAAGCTCGTCGAGACGTGCATGCCCGAAGGCATCACGGCGCACCTCTTCTCCGGCGGCCTCCTTTTCCCGGATGATCGCATCCATCCCTGCGCCTTCACTCAGGAAGAGATTCACGCAATCGTGATCTTCCATCACCCTGTTCAGACGCTCCACTTCACCTTCGAGATCAATATCCATCTCAGGGACCCACACCGCGTGAACATCCCAGCACTCCCGGGCAAGACGCATGCCGGGCAAAAACTCCCACCCATCAAGCCGTTTGCGATAAGCCTCGGCAGTGGCCCCGGTGAGCCATCCACAATGACGCCCCATTACTTCATGAATGATAAGATGCCTCGTACTGGTGGTATTCTCATTCGCAATATTTTCAAAGAAGACCGCACCCTGCTCCGCCGCCGTCCAGGCCCCCAGGGTCTGCACGATGGGAAAAACATCATTGTCGACCGTCTTCGGCAGACCAACCACGGTCAGGTCATACCCATTATCATGGAGATACCCAGCAAGGTCAGCCGCAGTGGTGTTGGTATCATCCCCCCCGATGGTATGAAGGATGTCGATCCCATCCTTCTGGAGTTGCTCCGCTGCCACCTTCAGGGGTTCCTCCCCCGCTTGCACCAGTCCTCGTTTTTCGCAATCCTCAACGTTGGTAAGTTTGACCCGGCTGTTACCAATCGGACTACCCCCAAACCGATAGAGCACCTCATGCCTCTCCTTCGCCTCAGCGGGAAACGGCATACTTCGCCCAAGGAGAAGACCCTGATAACCGTTCAGGTAACCACTCAGCTCCGCATCGGGTGCCAGCTCATTATACTTCTCAATCAATCCACCAATCGACGAAGAAAGGCAGGGAGCAAGTCCACCAGCAGTAAGGAATGCGATCTTTTTAGCCATCGGATTGGACGCAATCTGGGGCCCCAGCCACCAACCTGTCAACAGCCGTGGTAATTTTCAGGAAGCACCCTCGAAACCCGGGAAGCACTCCTCTCACATCACACCGTCTCATCAACCCTTCTGGGATGCCAGAAAGGCGACCAGCGAGGCAAACTCCTCGATACTCAAGGCATCGGCCAACCCGGCAGGCATCATTGAGAGTTCGAGTTCTTTGCGCTCCCTGATGTTGTCCACCCTGATCCGTGATGCCTTACCGGCAATATCCCGAACCTCAATGGACTCTGCACTTTGCGCGGTAACAAACCCCACGAACGTCTTGTTGTCCTTGGTCGTTACCTGCACGGTGGCAAAACCCTGAGAAATTGAGGCATTGGGCTTGAGGATCGATTCGGCAATCTGCTCCGGCGAAAGCACAGCCCCCACCTGTCCCATGAACGGCCCCTTCAGAGGTTGCCCCTTTTCGGTCGTATGACAGACGATGCATCCCTGACTTGAAAAAACCTCTCTTCCCCTGCCCACATCTCCCTTGGCCTTCTTCAGGACCAGCAATACGTCCTCGATCGACATCTTCCCAATCTGCCCCTTCTTTGCCGCAATACTGGCCAGATCCACAGTAGGATCCGCAGGCTTGATGGGGATTTTGGCCGCCACCGTATCATTAATCCCCTTGAATCCTACGCGGTGCCTGGAAACGGACCTTACAACGGCACTGCGCAGGGCAAGATCTCCACTGCGAAAGGCTTCGTGAACGAAGAGCCTGATCTTCTCGGATTCTTCCCAGGTGTCATACTTATAGTAAGGACCGTGAGTATCGGGACGTGTTCCCCACCACCACGAACCATCGTAGGGAAGCTCCTTGTGATAAAGGCGCAGGAGAGCCGTCAGAATCCCCAGTCGCTCACCATTGTTGCGGGACGAACTGTAGCGATCCATCAATCCCCGGACCCCCTTGGGATCATGCATGAGCCGCAAGGCCCAGAGAGCACCTTCACCCTGCTCCGTATTGACCGCTGACAAACACGCTTCCGTCGCCTTCAAGTCCACCAGAGCCTTTACCGCCACGTGAGGCAACAGGATCCGGGAATTCGGCGTCGCGTGATCCCCTTCCTTGCTCATCCTTCCTGCCCCACTTGCCGGCCTCGCATCGTGAACAATAAACTGAACTGTTCCACCCCGGGAAGTCGAGGCCAGTCCACCGGTAGCCTGGAAACGGACCGCTCCCTTCGGCACATCGTAAACGATAAGGGAATCCGCGTGGGTTCCAAGCCCCGTCGCCGCACTCCTCCCATCATGGGTCTTCAGGGCATCCCCGGTAGCGCTTACTCCAAACCCCATTTTTCCCCATCCCGTCTTGGCCGACTTCCACTTAAGGGACTTGAGAGAAACCTTCTTGCCCGCAGCGTTGACAAAAACAGGAGAAAACCAGGCCGCATGATCATTGCCCGTCCCATTTCCTCCGTCAGCAACCATCAGGTAAAGCTCCTTGAACTTGGACACATCGACATCGATGGCAACGGTTTCCTTGGTGCCTACAACCTTGCTCTGAAATGCGGGGGCCCCGGATTCTTCAGGCAGATTTTCTGATCTTCCCATCACTGTCACGGCCAGGAGATCCTTCGCTGCCGATTCATCGCCCAAGCGACCCAGGCTGACAGCCGCAGCCAGCTGCACGCGAGGATTCTTATCCTTCAGGGCTACCACGAAGGGATCCTTGGTAAGCCCTTTCAACTGCGTCCTGCGATCGGTGAGAGCCCGCAGGGCCCATTCCCTGACCGAGGGGTCGGCAACGAGCTTGAGCAGACCGGGAGCAGCCTTCGCCCCCTCCATCTGCTTGTAGGTAAAAATGGCAGCTACCCGGGACTCCAGACTCGCAGTTGAGTCCACCGCTACCCCGGCTACCGCCTTTGCCGCTTCCGGACGATTAAGCAATTCCTGGGCGGCCGCAGTCCGGGCCGTGGCACTTGCCGACCGAAGCATTTCCACCAGGGCTCCGTCCTTAAGCTTCGCCGGATCAGGAAAGGGCCGGAATTTCCATCCCTTGGGCACATAACGCTGAACGTATCCCTTCTTGGGATTCCCCGAGTAGCCCGCCCCATCCCAGGCCGCTCCGTACAGGCGACCTGATCCGTCAATATCGACGTCCGCTATTTGTGCAAGGCGTATGAAATTCTCCGGCTTCTGGCTAAAACTCGCTCCATCAGGAGTCACCCGGTGAATGATAAGCTGACTTCTCCCCCAGTCACACATCATGGGAACATTATTATATTTTTCCGGCCACGTTGGCTCCTGCAGGAAAAGAGCCCCGGTCCCTGACCCGCCGCCGAGGTCTCCCAGCGCCGGGATAATCTCATCGGTAAAATGCTTGAACAGCATCGGGTAACCATACTGACCGGACTGGATATGATGAATGAAACGGATGTTCCAGCCGCCCCCATCATTCGTATTCCCCCTCGTAAACATGTTCATGAAAGGGTCGATGGCAACATCGTAAATATTGCGCAACCCATGAGTATAGACCTCCATCTCGCTTCCATCAGGCCGCACTCGAACCACTCCACCACCCAGCATGGTCAACTCGGTCCCATCAGTCCCTCTTGCCCCGACAACTCCAAAGTCTCCTACCGCAATATAGATCCACCCATCTATCCCCAGGCGGATCCCATTGGTGGTATGATCCGCTCCCCTGGCCTGGTTGTGCTTGGGCGGACTCACATCGGACACCAGGATCTTTCCCTTTCCGTCAGCCACTCCATCCCAGTCCTTGTCTTCAAACACCGAAAGATGCATTGCTTCCAGTTTTCCTGTGCTTGCCGGAATAACCGTATGAAGAATGTAGAGCTTTCTCCCGATCGAAATCAGGCCGCGGGGATTATCAATCTCCACAAATGTCGTGCTTTCCTCCGGCTTGCCATCCCCATCAGCATCTACCAGGCGTACAATCTTTCCTTTTCCCGGGCCTTTTCCGAGAGACCCAAGCATGTCAACCCCGACAAACACCTCCCCGGTGGGAGCCGCACAGATGCAGGCCGGACAGGGCGTCAGTTCAGGCCCTGAAAAACGGAGTGATTCCAGTTCGTCGGGAGTTTGCGCTGCCAGGGAGGAAGCGAACAGGAGGCTCGCTACGGGAGAGATCCCCGCGATGATCAATTTCAGTCTTTGCATGATGAGTAATTTCTTAGGTATCGGATATAGCTGACTCAGCCCACGGATTTAACGAGGAATCGACCCTGCCGCCAAAAGCAGTGGGAGATCAGGAATCCCCCTCGCCTTAATTCAGTTGCCCTACGGTCCAGAGTAAACCACGCGATACCAGGTCCAGATAGACCTCTTCCTGCATCGTTTCATTGTGATGTCCCAGAGTCGTCCCGAAGACCTTGCCCTTGCCGTACTCGTTCAACCAGACGCAATCATGAAAGTTCTTTCCTCCGTCGATACTGCCCTTGGCCAGCACCGTGGCCGTGGGCCAGACCTTCTTGATATGATATAACTCCCCCTTGGGAGTCTTCCACTTTGCGGGGAAGCCTTTCATCACAGGATGATCCTCAACAAGATTCGTCACCTCGATGGGAGCATGTCTTCCATGGCGGGGCGAGGTAACTCCAAGCATCGCAGGCCAGTGCTTGGTCTCTCCGGGAATCTTCCAGTGATAGGAATGCATCGCGCAGTGAATCACAACCGCAGCCTTGCCTTCATGATGAACCTTGCCCAACCCCTCGACAAATGCCCCGTCCGTCTCGTGGGCATGACAGAGGTTGTAGACAATCACATCGTAATCCTTGGCCCAGCCTTCCTCACTGAGTTTCGCCTTGGTCTGCTTGGCATCTCCCATGAAGACATCCCACTCCACATCCGCCCGCTTGCTGATTCCTTCCGTGAGGATCTTCTTCTGGGTCTTGTAGTCATGATAGCCTCCTCCCGTGACCAGCAGGGCTCTTACTGCCTTTGACTTGACCGGGGCTCCATCTTTCTCGGCACTCCCCACGCCTCCAACGAGGACAAGCAATCCCAGGGTGATTAGCGGAAACAGCAGAACAGCAACTCTCTTTGACGACCTCATACCAATTCTCTAGGGACAGGGCCCACCTCAGGCAAGTCTCATCCCCCTGAATAGGAGCGAATGCCCCGAAAGAAAGCGGGAGTTCACCCCTTTATGTCATCGCAAAAAAGTGCCGCCTGAATTGCCGGCATGCGGGAAGCCTTGATTACTACTTGGCTCCGCTTACCGGATTCTTTGCAGAGGGCACACCCTTTTCCGGAACCGCTACACCCGAGGTCCAGGTAATGGCATTAAGCACCAGGGTCCGCCAGTTATCGCTATCCCAGGTTGCGTGGTAATGACCGCCCGTCGTGCCAAACCCGCGCCCCTTGCCTCCGGGCCTCTCGTAAGCCCAGCCAATGTGTTGGATCTCTCCCGCAGCCATCGACTTGCGAACATGGGGGTTGTTTGAATGAGGACCATCCGGACGGTTCATGGTGGCCTTTGGAGGATGAGCGGAAAGAATCGGGGTAACCCCCTTCATCTCTGGTGCAAAGCGCATGTGATAATACCACTCATCATTCTGAACGAAGGGGGTACATCCCCGCGTGATCGGGTGCTCAGGCAACTTCTCGATGGTTGCCACCCAGTGCGGGTTGACCGACCAATGCGTCTCGAAATATCCCCCCATCCCCTTGAGCATGATATCTCCAGCCTTTCCCTTGGGAACCTCCACTCCGTAATGCAGGCAGACCAAGCCCACTCCGCTGTCGATGAGTTTTTCAAACTGCTCAAGATTCTTCATCGCGAGATGCCCCCCACCGCCATTACAGAAGATCACAATGCAGTCCGCTCCCTCGAAGGCGTCGGCCTCCTTGGGCCAACCCTTGAATTGACTGGTCTCAAACCCCAGTTCACTAGCCTCGAGTGCCGCTGCCAGCACCGCATTACCCTGGACGTGATTGTGAGTCTTGCTGTTCTTTCCCCCATCAGCGAGAAAGACCACCTTCTTCTTCTCGGCAAGCGCCGGACCAGCCAGAGCAAGAGCGAGCACAGAAACTACGGAAAGGAAATGAGTAGGAAAACGCTTCATCAGGGGCGATGCTCCCCGAACCTCCTGCCCTTGACAAGGCGAATGACACCCAACCCTCAGGAAGCGCTTTATCCCCTGCTCATGAATTCACTTGTCATTGCTTCGCGCACATTTTGAAGGTCAACTAAGACCTGCACACATGAAGAGCCTTCTCCTCACCCTCGCCATCTCCTGTATTCCCCTGAGCGTCACGGCCATACCCCGCGCCCTGCCGGAGGACAACCTCCCGGCCGACAGGCGCCTGGAAGCGCTCAAGGATCTCAATGGCCACTTTCCATTCGTCCCCCCGAAATCAAGGGAAGAATGGACAGGAAGAGCAGCCAGAATCCGCCACGAGCTGAAGGTAGCGGTTGGGCTCTACCCTGAACCGGACCGGAATCCACTCAACGCAGTCATTCACGGACGCGTTGATGGCGGCGATTTCACCGCCGAGAAGGTCTATTTTGAAACCAGACCCGGTTATCTTCTTACCGGGACCCTTTACCGGCCCAAGAAGATCAAGGGAAAGATCCCGGGCATCCTGTGTCCACATGGACATTGGAACGAAGCACGCTTTTATGATTGCGGTGAAAAAAACGCTGCCAAGTTGATTGCAGCGGGGGCGGAAAAGCACCTTGGAAATGCTCGTAACCATATCCAGGCCCGCTGTGTCGGGCTTGCCCGCCTGGGGTGCACTGTCCTGCAGTACGACATGATAGGCTACTGTGACAACGACCAGATTTCCTACCAGATCGCCCACCGCTTCGCCAAGCAACGGCCGGAGATGATCGCACAGAAGAACTGGGGCCTCTACAGCCCACAGGCAGAGTCTCATCTCCAGAGTATCATGATGCTCCAGACGTGGAACTCCATACGCGCGATCGACTTTCTCCAGAGCCTGCCGGAAGTCGACCACCAGCGTATCGCGGTAACCGGGGCGAGTGGAGGCGGCACCCAGACATTCGCTGTCTCTGCCTTGGACCCCCGGGTTGCAGTCTCCATGCCTGCGGTCATGGTCAGCACGGCGATGCAGGGAGGGTGTACCTGCGAGAATTCCACTCTCATGCGCATCAATGAGGGAAATGTCGCCTTTGCCGCCCTCTTTGCACCCAAGCCCCTCGCCCTCACTACCGCCGACGACTGGACCCGGGAAATGGCCGCAAAGGGATTCCCTCAGATAAGGGAAACCTACCAGGTTCTGGGCGCTCCGGACAGGGTCATGCTGCACGACCGAATCGAGTTTAAGCACAACTACAATCTTCCTTCCCGGCAGGCCATGTACAAATGGTTCAACGAGCACCTCAATCTCGGTGTTGCCAATCCGGAGAGCGAACGTCCACACACACTTCTCACCGAGAAGGATCTCACCGTTTTTGACGCGGATCACCCAAAACCAGCGGGCGGGGATGAATTTGAGCGCGGTCTTCTTGCCAGTCTGGCTGCCGAGTCCAGCGCCAAGATCTCCAGAGACCCCGAGATTGCCCGTCAGGGATGGAGGACCATCCTTGGCACAAGCTTGCAGGATACCGGGGAAGTGGAGTGGCAGTTGACCGACAAGAAGGACAGGGGGTCCTATCTTGAAATGCCGGGCCTTCAAAACAACACAGCCCTTGGACAGCAGGTCCCGGTAATCTGGCTCTACCCGAAAAACTGGAAAAGCGAGGCTGCAATCTTCCTGAGCCCCCAGGGAAAATCTGGACTTTATGACAAGGAGGGCACTCCTCTCCCGGAAGTCCGGGCCCTTCTGAGGGAGGGAATCTCGGTATGTGGCATCGACCTCTTTCTTCAGGGGGAGTTTCTCAAGAAATATGGCCCCCTTCTGCAAACCCCGCGCGTCAAGAACCCCCGGGAAGCGGCTTGCTACACCCTGGGCTACAATCGACCGCTCTTCGCACACAGGGTGCAGGATATCCTGAGCACCATCAGGATGATTCAGGATGATACGCACGGAGCGAAGAAAATCTCTCTGGTAGGCCTCAAGGGATCCGGTCACTGGGCAGCCGCCGCAAACTTCCTTGCAGGCAAAGCCATTCATCGCGCCGCCATCGAGTCATCCGGCTTCGACTTCATCAAGGTCACCGACATCCGTCATCCTGACCTCATGCCGGGAGCATCAAAATACGGCGGAATGAAGGGACTCCTTGACCTCGCCTCCTCGAAAGCCTGGAACGTTGACGTCAATGGACTCCCGGAGTGGCTGAAGTAAACGAAGTGCTGGCGACCTTCAGGCCACGACTTCGTGAATCACCTTGCCGAATACATCTGTCAGGCGCACATCCCGGCTGTTATGGCGCAGGGTCAACCTCTCGTGATCTAGCCCCAGAAGATGCAGGATGGTGGCATGCACATCGTGAACGTGGACGGGCTTCTCCACGGCGTGCATTCCGAACTCATCGGTGGCACCAAGACTCGTTCCACCTTTCACCCCTCCTCCCGCCATCCAGAGGGTGAACCCCTTGTGATGGTGCCCACGACCCAGCCGGGCCTCCCGGTTGGCCTCCTCAAATGGAGTCCTTCCAAATTCCGTTGCCCAGACTACGAGCGTCTCTTCCAGCATGCCACGTGCCTTCAGATCCAGAATGAGGGCCGTGATACCCTGGTCGGTTCGACCAGCGTTATCCCGGTGATTGCCAACAAGCCCTCCCCGGTTCCCATGAGCATCCCACTTTCTCCCCTTGGCCCCGTCGAAAATCTCGACGAAGCGCACTCCGGACTCAACGAGGCGTCGTGCGGTAAGGCAATGCCTTGAGAACTGGTTACCTCCGTATAGCGCATGCATTCCGGCGGACTCCCTTGAGAGATCAAAGGCCGATTCTGCCGACTGCTGCAGCTTCCAGGCCATTTCCAGCGCTTCAATTCGACCGGCTAATTCCGGTTGAGTCGGATGACGGTCTCTGTGAAGCCGATTCAGCCGGTTGAGTGCGGCAAGATGCTCCTGCTGGCGTTCAGGGCTGACTCCCGGGGGAAGGTCCAGATAGGGAAAGGGGGGCTTGCCGCTTTCCACTCTTGCCACCGCTGCCTGATGCCTCCCCGGAAGCATCCCCTGCTGGAAAACCACGTCTCCAGCAGTTGAGATCCCATCCTTCATCACAACATAGGACGGAAGGTCCGGGCTCTCGGATCCAAGACCATAGGTCACCCACGAGCCCATGCTCGGAAAACCCGGTCGCGCATGCCCGGTATGCCAGATCGTCTCTCCCACCGAGTGGATCGCTGAATCGGTATGAACCGCCTTCAGGAAGGCAATCTCATCAACGACCTCACCAAGTCGGGGATAGATCTCACTGAGCCAGACCCCGGACTGACCATGCTGCCTGAAATCGAACACCGGAGGAAGAATCCTGCATCCCTCCACCGTTTTTTCGGGATTGAACCCCCGCAACTCCCCGGCACTGAAAATTTCGTCCGCCCGTTTCCCCGACCATTTTTTCAACTGCGGCTTGTAATCAAAAGTCTCCAGATGGCTGGCCCCACCGCACATGAAGAGCAGAATCACATTGCGCGCCCGGGAGCGATGATGCGGAGACACAGCGGGGAGAGCTGCCCTGCCTGGCGAAGCCAGATGTGAAGCTGCCGCAATACCCCCGAGGCTCAGATGCCCCAGGAACTCCCGTCGGCACGGCATCTGGGGTCTAGTTGACATAGATGAACTCATTCAGCCCAAGAAGAAGATGACAGTAATTAACCAGCAGACGACCAGGCTCTCCCGACAGAAGCTCCCTCCCTAACCGTCGCTCCTCCTCGTTCGGCAACCTGGAGAGGAGAAGAAGATAAGCATGCTCAATCTGCTGGTCCCGGTTATCACCCACCTCCTCCTCGATCCGCTTCGCCAACCGCTCGGACATTTCCCATCCAAAGGGAGCATTCAAGGCGAAGAGCGCTCCTACCGGATCAGCCCCCGTGGCCCGAGCTCCCACGCTGCGGCTCATGTCAGGAGGATTAAACAGGCTCAAGGTCGGGTGCTTTGCCGAACGATGCGCCTGAAGATAAACGGACCGCCTCCAACTAGAAGGCTCGTCCCGCACTTCAGTCTTGTAGTTTCCAATCGATATACTTGGTCCAAACATCTCGCTGCGCAGAACGCCAGCAACCGAAAGAAGCTGGTCCCGGATGGCCTCTGCCTCGAGGCGCTGGGGCATCCGGTGCCATAAGAGGACGTTGTCGGCATCTTTTTCAAGAAACCCGGGGTCTGCCGAAGATGATTGCCGGTAAGTAGCACTGGTCACGATCATCCGGTGCAGAGGCTTTAATTGCCAGTTACCCTCTATAAGGCTCCGGGCGAGAAAATCCAGCAGACGGGGATGACTCGGCGGGGATCCCAGGTTCCCGAAATCATTGGGGCTCTTCACCAGTCCCTGCCCGAAATGGTGGTGCCAGAGCCGGTTGACAATGACCCGGGCCAGCAATTGCCCTGCCCCATTCTCATGATCAGTCAACCACTGCCCGAGACTCTCCAGCTTGCCCTGTGACTCTCCCATCCAATGGCCCACATCCTTTCTCATGAGAACCTGCAGGAATCCGGGAGACACCACCTTGCCCGGCGAGCGCCAACTCCCCTTCAGCAGCACCCGTGGCTCCTTGACTACAAGCTCGATCTTTTTCCGGGAGGCCTTGGGCGCCTCACTGAACTGGTCGAAGTAGAAGGCCGTGAACTGGTAGTATTCCTCGGTGCTCATCGGATCAACCGGGTGATCGTGACACCGCGCGCAACCAAAGGTAATTCCGAGAAAGGCCGTACCCGTAGTGGCGACCATGTCATCCAGTCGATGGAACTGCTTGTCATTGGGATCCGAATTATTCTGCAGTCTCGTCCCGAGATGCATGAACTGCCGGAGCTCGGCATAGCGCTCCCTGCCTGGCTCATACGAAGGAGGAGCCGCAAGGTGATAGTGCACAAAATTGTCAAATGGCAGATCCTCATTGAAAGCGCGGATCACCGCATCCCTGAACTTCCATGCATTTCCACGCACCTTGTCCTCATTGACGGTAAGCACCCCGTCACTCTCTCCAAAACGCACTACATCCAGCCAGTGACGTCCCCACCGTTCTCCATAATGCGGACTCTCCAGCAACCTATCTACCAGGTTCGCACAGGCCTCCTCCGACTCATCATCAACAAAATGACGAACCTCCTGAACCGATGGAGGAAGACCAGTCAGGCCGAGGCTCAGGCGCCGGATAAGGGTATAGCGGTCTGCCTCCCTGCGGGAAGGGTGGAGTCCCGCCTCCAACAACTTCGACAGGACGAAATGGTCGACCGGGTTCTCCGCCCAGTCATCGCCAGCTACCACCGGGACCGATACCTCCTCAGGCAACGCCTGCACGCTCCAGAGATCGCTCTCACGCAGGGGAGCAGCCGACAATCCGCAGAGGGACGCTGCCGCTCCGCACAGGATAATCCGACAATGGCGGTTAACTCTCAAGACCCCGACAGGATACCTTTTGTATACAAAGGCCGTCAATCATCCCAACGAGCGGGGCCTCAGAAGAGCACCCGCCAGCATTTCACTCCCCGGCCAGCGCCGCCTCGGCATGCTTCTTGAATACATTCCAGCTACCGGGCTTGCGCCCCCAGTTCTGGATCATGAACACCACGTAGTGGTCTTCACTGCAATCGACCCAGAACTTAGTACCTGCCGCTCCTCCCCACTCGTAGCGCCCTTTGCCATTCACCATCCCACCCAGTCCATAAACCTTGCCTATGTCTTTCAGATGATTCTCAAGCATCAGATCAACGGTTTCTGACTTGAGGACGCGCTTTCCATTTAATTCTCCCTTGTGGAGCAGCATCTCACAAAACCTTGCGTAATCCCCGGCCGTTGAAATCAGACCATGCCCGCCCATCATCCGCGGGGGACGCTTCATCACTCCATCACGCCCCATGGCCTGGATCAACTCCCCCTCCTTTCCCCTCCGGTAGACCAGGGCGATCCGTGACCGATCATCCTGCTTTCTCACCCAGAACTCGGTATCCGACATTCCCAGCTTGTCGAAAACCCGTTCCCGCATGATGAGATCAAGAGTCTTTCCCTCGACCGCCTCGAGATAACGCCCGAGGATATCCAGCGAATACCCATAGGCATACCGATCTCCTGGATGAAACTCGAGGGGGCGACTCGCCATGGACTTCGAGAAGTCAGCCAGGGAATCCCCCGACCCCAGTTTCAGCCCCCTCCCGTTGTAAGTAATACCCGTCGTATGGGTCATCAGATGACGCGGCGTCACCGGCCGTTTCGCAGGAACCACCTTTTCCCCCTGACGCACCTTCACCTCCTTCCATTCGGGAAGATACTTCGAGATCGGGTCATCGAGCTTGAACTTTCCCTCTTCCCAGATCGACATCGCGGTAACTGCCACGATTGGTTTCGTCATGGAATAAATACGCAGCAAGCTGTCCTTTGACATTGCCTCGCCCTTCTGGATATGGCGTTGCCCGAAGACCTCATAGTAACCCACTTTCCCCTTCCGCCCGATCAGGCCGATTACTCCGGAAACCTTCTGCTCCCTGACCTCCTTCTCCATCGCAAGATCCAGTTCCTTGAGGGCCTTGATCCCGAGTCCGGCCTCCTGTGCCTCCTTGGAATGCACTCGTGGCTCCGCTCCGGGAGACATCGTGATGAAACTCCCTGACAGCAACGACAGCAGCAGCGCTGATGATCTCTTCATATGACGCCAATCCAGCCAGATTGTTGCTGCCCCGGCAAGCCTCTCCGAATCCTGCGGAATCGAATTCCGTTCTACGCATTACGCAAAGGGCATCAAATCCATCCACTGCGCTCTCATTATCAGTCCTTTGCATTTTGCTCTCCCTCCGCTCGCCGCTGGTATCCCTTGCCATTGCCGTATCGATCGACCTGTAGTATTCCCCAGAGATCGCGATGCCATCATCCGACAAACCATCCCATCCCAACGCGCCCCCCGGCGAGCAGATGAAAGAGCCACCCGAGCGGATCGCAGAGCTTGAGAGGGGCCAGAAAGGGGAGCACCCGACAGCCAAGGAGAGAAGTCCCCAACCCGGGATACCGGTCGCTTTGCAGGGGTTATCTTTTCTTCTTGGGATCGCGACCAGAACAATCCTGCCTGTCATTCTCATTTTCATTGGGATCGCCGGTTACAACAAATTCTCCGTCGAGAAACCTGAAGAAGACCCTCCACGCCCCGAGGCCAAGCCCATCGAGGCCCGGGTTCACGAACTGAAAAGGCAGGATTACCAGGTCCTTGTCCCCTCTCAGGGAAATATCAGGGCCCATAGTCTGGTCACCTTTACCTCCCAGGTCCCCGGCCGGGTGCAGGTCATCCATCCCGCTTTTGAGGACGGCGCATTTTTCAAGAAAGGCGATGTCCTCCTGGAAATCGACCCCGTGGATTTCCAAGTGGCTGTTATCTCCGCCCAGGCACAGGTTGCCAGCGCCCAGTTGAACCTCGACAAGGAAGAGGCTCTTGCCGAACAGGCCCGACTCGACTGGAAGGACCTTGGCTACAAGGATGAGCCAAGCGCCCTTGTCCGGCGCGAACCACAACTGAAAGCCGCCCGCCAGGGCCTCCTCCTGGCCGAGGCCCAGGAGGCAAGCGCCTTGCGTAATCTGGAGCGAACCAAGGTCACCGCCCCATTTGACGGCAGGGTCCTGAGTCGCACCACTGGAGTCGGACAGACCATTGGAGCTGCCACTCCCCTCGGTGAGATCTTCGCCACTGATTACAGCGAGGTGCGACTTCCGGTATCCACGCTGCGACTGACAGATATCACCCTTCCGGAAGATACTGATGACCCTTCCCTCCCCGTCATTCTCCAGGATGGAATCAACGAAGATTCCGCTGACGTCTGGGAAGCCCGGATTCTCCGGACCGAAGGCGCCCTCGATGCCAGCACCTTGGAACTCTTTGCCATCGCCCGGATCGAGGACCCCTTTGGCCTGAAATCGGAAAAGGTCCCCCTGCGCGTTGGCCAACCTGTCACTGCGGCTATTCCCGGGAAAATCCTTGAGGATGTCTTTGTCATCCCCCGGGAGGCCGTCTCACAACTGAGCCGCATCCGCATCGTCGACCCGGAGACCATGAAACTGGGAACCACCTACATTCGCCCCCTCCATTCCGATGATGACCACATCGTCTTCAAGAGTTCCTCAATTGAGGATGGCACCCTCCTAGTCCTTACCCGGTTGGTCTATGCTCCCGACGGGGGGGAAGTGGTGGTTATAGAGGATGAACTTCCTGAAGACGCGGCCGACTCTGCACAACCGGAATCAAGCACGGTCAGCCAGTCTGCCAAAACCCCCGGGAAGGCAGGCAAATGATCTCCTGGTTCACCAAGAACAGTATCGCCGCCAACCTCCTCATGGCAGGCATCCTGCTGGGCGGGATTTATGTCGCCTTCTTCCGGATCACCCTGGAAATGGAACCGGAAAAGAAGTGGGGGTCGGTCTACATCTCCAAGAATTATCCTGGCGCGACTCCAACCGACGTCCAGCGGGAGATCCTTGTCCCTGTGGAAAACGCCCTCGAATCCCTTGATGGCGTCAAACAACTCAACACCGATGCTCACCGCGGAGAAGCCAAGATCTACGTGGAAGCACGCAAAGGGAAGGACCTCCGGGAACTGAAGGAGGATATCGATTCCCTCCTCAAGACCCTCAGGAACATTCCCGCCCCCAACGAACCTTTCCGTATCCGGATCCCCAGCAGGAGCGACTATAAATCCGTAATCTGGGTGGTCGTCACTGGCAACCTTCCTGAAGAGGAGCTTCATACCGCTGCCAAGCGCGTCCGGGATGACCTCCTTGCCATTGATGGAATCAGCCGCATACGCGCCTTCCTCCCACGAGATCACCGCATTGCCATCGAACTTAATACCGAAAAACTCGAGGCCTACAACCTGACCCCTGATGCCGTGGCCAACGCCATCCGCCAATCGTCCATCGATCTCCCTGCCGGGGCCATTGATGGACCTACCGGCCGACTCAACATCCGTACCCGCGGACAAGCCTACAGCCTCGAAGAATTCGCCGCCATCACGATTCGCTCCTCTAATGGAGCCCAACTCACCCTCGGCGAGATCGCCACTACCATTACCGACACCGACAACGAGGAAAAATTCATCTCGGAATACAACCGTCGCCCTGCCGTGCGCATCGATGTGGGACGCACCGGCAATGAAAACGCCCTGGCAATTGCCCGCAAGGTTCGCGAATACGTCGCCAACTCAGGAGATCGTTTTCCGGAAGGCATCGTCCTTGGCACACATGCCGATCGGGCCATCGGCCTCCAGTCCCGTCTCCAGACCATGGGAAGCTCCCTGCTTCAGGGCGCCCTCCTTGTCATGATCGTCCTGGGCCTCTTCCTGCGACCCCAGCTCGCCTTCTGGGTCGTGGTTGGCATTCCCGTGAGCTTTGCAGGCGGGGTAATCGTAATGCAACTCTTCGGGATATCAGCCAACATGATGAGCCTTTTCGGGTTCATCATCGTGGTCGGGGTCGTGGTGGACGACGCCATCGTGACCGGGGAAAGCGTCTACACCCGTCTCCAGAAGGGCTCGAATCCACTCGATGCCGCCATCGATGGCACCAGGGCGGTCACGGTTCCGGTCACCTTTGGAATCCTGACCACCATCGTCGCCTTCCTCCCCCTTCTCTTCTTCGATGGCATGACTGGAAACTTTGCCCGCCAGATCCCCTTCGTTGTCGCCCCGGTCCTTCTCTTTTCCCTCGTGGAATCCAAGCTCATCCTCCCCGCCCACCTCAAACACCTCAAACGCAGCGGCACCAAGGTCCGCAGCCCCATTCGAAAGGTCCAGCGCCTGGCCGCAACCGGACTTCAGGCCTTCATCGACAAGGTCTACGCTCCCACCCTCAAACTCGTGATCGCTCACCGGGTAACCGCCATCGCCCTTTTCATCTGCATGGGACTGCTCATGCTCGGTTATTTCGCGGGAGGGCGACTGGGATATGTCTCCATCCCCTCGGTGGAGCGCCCCGAGTTGATGGCGACCTTGAAACTTCCGGAGCACGTCTCCATAGAAACCACTCGAAAATATGCTGACCGCATCACCGGGGCTGCTGAGAAAATGCGCGAGGAGTTCGTCGATCCTGAGAAAGGAGCCATCGTCACCAATCACTGGAGATTGCTCGGAACCGAGGCCCCGTGGAGACCCTATAACAAAGCTCACTCGGTCACCTTTCTTGGACTCATCCCTCCCGGCCTGCGAACTGAACCGGGTCCCAGCAATGATGTTGTGATGGAGCGCTGGCGGGAATTGATCGGCGAACTCCCGGAAAACGCTACCCTGAAGATCCGAAGCCAGAAGACCCGGGGCGACGAGGGAGAAAAGGACACCGACCCCCTTGAGCTCGAATTACGGGGACCTGACTCAAAAACGAAACAGGATCTTGCCCGGCAGATCGAGCAACTGCTGGAAGGGTATGAGGGCATCGCCAATGCATGGGTCAACCAGCAGCGACCACAGACCGAAGTAGAACTCAGCCTCACCACACGGGGGACGGAACTCGGAGTCACCCAGCAGGCCCTCGCCTACCAGGTTCGCCGGGCGTTCTATGGCGAGGAGGCCCAGCGCGTCCTGCGTGGCCACGATGAATACCGGGTCATGGTGCGCCTCCCGAAGAAGCAGCGCGAAACCTTCAACACCCTTGAAAAAATGAAAATTCGCACCCCGGCCGGAGCGGAAGTCCCCCTCTTCACCGTTGCCGAGACAAAGTTCGTCCAGGCCCCCACCTTCATCGAGCGTAATGACAAGGCGGAGGTCATCCGCATCGGCGCGGAACCAAAGGACAAGAGCGTCGACCTCGTCCGCATTGCCAAGTCGCTCAAACCACGTGTCGACGAACTTCTCCGGGATCACGAGGATCTTCACGTTGTCTTCACCGGGGCGGTCGCAGAAGCGGAGGAAACCAAGAAACGACTTATTATTGGAAGCATCGCCCTGATGTTCGCCCTCTTTGCCCTCCTGGCCATCCCCTTCCAATCCGTCCTGCAACCACTCTACATTCTCGCCGTCGTCCCCTTCGGAGTCATCGGGGCACTTCTAGGTCATATCATCATGGACATCACCCCCTCCGACCTGTCCCTGTTTGGAATCCTCGCCATGGCCGGGGTGGTGGTGAACGACTCCCTGGTCATGGTAGATGACATCAACAAGCGAGTCCGCCGTGGAATTCCCCTGCGTGATGCCGTGCAGCAATCTGGTCGCCGGCGCTTCCGTCCCATCTTCCTCACCTCGGTCACCACCTTCGTCGGGTTGATGCCTCTCATGTTTGACAATTCCCTGCAGGCTCAGTTCCTCATTCCCATGGCCGTGTCCCTCGCCTACGGGGTCCTCTTCGCCACCGGAATCACTCTCTTCCTCATCCCCTGTGTTCTTCTGGCAGCAGAAGACCTCAAGAACTTGTGCCGGAATTTCTTCTCTTGGTACAAACGACCTTTCCGCCGAAGCCTCCTGAACGAGGAGCAGGCAACCGGAAAGTAGCCTGACCCATCCTCCGCCGAATCTTCGGAGCGGCAACCTGCAATATTACCCCACAGGAACATCTCATGAAGACCCTCCCCATTCTCTCCTCACTTCTTCTCTTCATCTTCGCTGCGACTGGTCCTGTGAACGGTGAAAAGAAACGTCCCAACGTCGTCCTCATCATGGCCGATGACCTGGGCTATCACGATCTTTCCTGTTATGGGCACCCACGGATCAAGACTCCCGTACTTGATCGTCTGGCACAGGAGGGAGTGAAACTGACCAGTTTCTACGCCGGAGCTACCGTTTGTACACCCTCTCGCATGGCCCTTCTGACCGGCGCCTATCCCAGCCGCCTCGGATGGTCCAGAGGAGTTGTGGGCCACATCATGAAGAAGGGTCAGGGACTGAACCCGGAAGCTCTCACCATGCCGGAGATCTTCAAGGCTGCCGGTTACCGAACCGCGATGTTCGGCAAGTGGCACCTCGGGGATGAACCGCCCCTGCGCCCCCACCGACAGGGCTTCGACATCGCCTGCTACCTTAACAAGAGCAACAACCAGACCAAGGAGCTATGGAGAGGGGATGAGGTAATCGAGAAGCCTTTTACCAATCGGCTCCTGAGTGAATTATTCACCCGCGAGGCCATCAAATACATCAAGTCCAACCGGGATCACCCATTTTTTCTCTATCTCCCTCATACTGCACCTCACTTTCCGCTTGAGGCTCATCCAGACTGGAAGGGCAAATCACAGTTCGGGGTCTTTGGTGACGTGGTGGAGGAGCTGGATCACCGGATCGGACAAGTGCTCGAAACCCTGAAAAAGGAAGAACTCGAGAAGAATACCATTGTCGTTTTCCTTTCCGACAATGGGCCGGAACCCCTTACCCGGGAGTCAAGAGCGGATCCCTTTCGCGGCAAGAAATGGTCCGCCCTTGAAGGAGGCACCCGGGTCCCATGTATAATCCGTTATCCGAACCTTATTCCTCCCGGGCGGGAAAGCGCGGCCCTGATTTCAGCGATCGACCTGCTTCCCTCCCTTGCCCATGCCTGCGATATCGATCTCCGCCAGCACAGTCGGAGCAAACCGGTCATCGACGGGTTGAACGTCTGGCCCACGCTCCGGGGCGACAAGGAAGTTCCTCATGCTCGCCTGGACCTGCTTTACTGGCATGGGGCCGATGGATTCCAGGCCATCAGGAAGGGGCCATGGAAACTCTTTCCCAATCGGCGCCACGCCGGCCTGAAGGGCTCCGGACCGGCTCTTTTCAGCCTGGAAAAGGATCTTCAGGAGAAAATCGATGTCAGCATGGAGCACCCCATAATAGTCGCCGAACTGAAAAAACTGGCCGAGCGACGCCTCGCGGGAATCGAAAAGAACAAGGTCGCCCTCGGTGAGGCGAAGTGACATACTCCGGCCACTTTCACTCATGCCAGCGAAGGCTACTCTCCTGTTTATTGCCATCGGATCCTTCTCGATCGGGGTGGTAACCGACCGTCTCCTGTTTTCACCCAAGGAGGCAGACGAACCAGGAACTGCCAGAGGGGGCACGAACATCGCCCGCAAGAGTACCTCGGATCGAAATCGGCCCGATCCTCCCGCCCCGAAATCCTCCGCCCGGCCTCCTGCCGACCGGAATGAATCCTCGGAAGGAAATAACCCCTCCTCAAACCCCCTCCGCGAACTCATTGAAAATCTCGAACGGGGAAGACCTGTCGATTTTGCCGGGACCGCCCGCGCCATCCTTGACATGCCCCGTGGCCCGCAACGGCGCGAGGCCCTGCATCGCCTGGCCTCGCGTTGGGGGCGTAGCGATCCCCAGGCCGCCCTCCGCTGGAGTGAAGGACTGACCGGACGGGACCAGTTCTCAACCATGGAGGATATCCTGAGGCACTGGTCCGAGGAGGATCCCGCTGCTGCTGCGGACTATGTCGCCCAGTTACCCGGTTCCGAGCATAGCCTCCACCTGCTGCGCGACCTGAGCCACCGCTGGGCGGAGACCGACCGCTCTGCAGCTCTCGAATGGAGCATGGCACTGGATGATCCGGCTCTCCGCATGCGGGCCCTCCGGGGTGTCGCCTCCTCATGGGCTGAACACGAGCCCGCTGAAGCCGCCGCTTTTACGACCAATTCCCTCGAGAGCGTCAATGAGCGCCACCATGTTCTGGAGGCGGTCGCCCGGCGCTGGGCCGAACGGGATCTACAGGGCGCCCTCCAGTGGGCCCGCGATCTCGAATCCGGAGACCAGCAGAGGGCAACCCAGTCTGTCCTCCGCCTTGTCGCCGAGCACAATCCCTCCGAGGCTGCCACTCTTTACCAGGAGATCGCCAACGAACTTCCTGCCACCGGACCGATCAGCCGCGAATATCGACACATGGCCCAGGAAGTGGCCCGTGTCTGGTCCTCCTCTAATCCGGCAGAAGCCGCCCAGTGGGCCCTCTCTCTTCCCGAGAAAGGATCGATTCAACGCGGGGCAGTTGGCGATGTGACTGAGCAATGGATGCGTATCGACAGCATGGCA
>Ga0163180_10000606_pt1 | contig 20853 bp, 27 predicted proteins | sample AtlANTMetagenome_2_FD_109647 | JGI IMG/M metagenome (GOLD analysis project Ga0163180, IMG submission 109647) | Marine eukaryotic phytoplankton communities from the Atlantic Ocean - Atlantic ANT 4 Metagenome | ecosystem: Environmental > Aquatic > Marine > Oceanic | place: North Atlantic Ocean...
GCTTTTTTCCGTGACATGATTCAAAAACTGGACGACAACAATGTTCCCATGGAAGAACGTGTTCTTGTTATACCTCCTTCTGTTCGTAAGACGATTATGGGCATTGACCGTTATGTGTCTTCTGACTTTGTTACAGGTCAGGCTGTTCAGTCAGGTCTTATTGGTAACTTGTACGGTGTTGATGTTTATGTATCTGCTAACTGTGCTACTATAGAAGCTGCCGCTGATAACACAGCGTCTTCTATCGACACTCGTGCTGCTATGCTCTTCCACAGGGACGCTATTGTCCTTGCAGAGCAACAGTCAGTACGCTCTCAAACCCAGTACAAGCAGGAATACTTGTCTACCCTGTACACGGCTGACTGCCTGTACGGTGTTCAGGTGTATCGTCCTGAAGCTGGTTTCGTTCTCGCTATTGCTGAGTAACGGATTTAAAGGGGGTCTTAACAGGCCCCTTTTTCCCTATATACTACTGCAAAGGGAAGTTAATTAATGGCAACAACAATTAAATTAAAAAACGGATCAGGTGTACCTGCTGCTAGTAGTCTTGTCCAAGGTGAACCTGCAATAGACCTAACCAATAGACGTTTGTACACAGAAAACTCTAGTGGTTCAGTTATTGAAGTAGGTAATAATCCTTCTGTTTTATCTATTGCTGGAACAACAGTTACGTCTACCGCAGCAGAGCTTAATATTTTAGACGGTGTAACCGCAACTGCTTCAGAACTTAATATTCTAGACGGAGTTACTTCTAGTACAGCAGAATTAAACATTTTAGACGGAGTAACTGCTACAGCGTCTGAGTTAAATATCTTGGACGGAGTTACTTCTTCTACAGCAGAACTTAATATCTTAGATGGTGTTACAGCAACAGCTTCTGAATTAAACGTGTTAGACGGTGTTACGGCTTTTGTTGATGAAGACAACATGGCCTCTGATAGTGCAACTTCTATTCCTAGTCAACAATCTGTAAAAGCTTACGTACAGTCTCAATTAGGAACAGGAGGAGGTTCAGTAAGTTTTGCAACTTTAGATGTAACTACAAATTTACAAGTACCAGACGGAACAACAGGTAATAGGCCAGGAAGCCCTAGTGTTGGTAATTTTAGATACAACACTACCACAGGAGGTTTTGAGGGATATAGTGCTGACGGTTGGGGTGAGATAGGAGGCGGTGGCGCTAACCTTACTACAAATAATTTTACTGGAGACAACAGCACTACAGCGTTTACACTAGGAATAGACCCTAGTGTAGAACAAAATACATTTGTGTTTTTGGATGGTGTATACCAACAAAAAGATACTTATTCTACCTCTGGAACAACTTTAACTTTTAGTACGGCTCCTCCTACTGGAGCATCTATAGAAGTTATGAGTATGACTGCTACAAATAGCATTGTTGGTACTGTTTCTGATAATGCAATTACTACAGCCAAAATATTAAATTCAAATGTAACTACAGATAAAATAGCAGATGATAATGTAACAAGTGCTAAACTTGCACACGCATTAGATATTGTTACAAGTCTAGGTATAGGGGGAGGTTCTACTAACGGTGTATCTATTTCTCAAGGTGCTATAGCTCTTAAAAATGGAGGTACTCAGTCTAAAATAGATTTTTATTGTGAATCTTCTAATGCACATTATACAAGACTTCAAGCGGCTCCTCACAGTTCTTATGCAGGTAATATTGTACTAACTCTTCCTGCTAGTGATGGAGATGCAGGTCAATTTTTAAAAACAGACGGAAGTGGGGTAATGTCGTGGGACACAGTTACTTCTATATCCACTAGTAAAGTATTCTTTATGGGGCAAATCTAATGACAGTTAAAATATCAGGCGTGGATCTTAGCGCAAACACAACAGCGAACATAGGACAGGCTGGTTCCTCTGGAGGTACTTATACTGTTCATATTCTTAATCGGAGTTCATCAACGGCTTTTGTTCAATTAGGTGTAGGAGATAGTTCTGCAACCTTTGCTAACGCTCAAAAGCTACTAGAGAACACTCAGATTGCTCCAGATGAAAGTTTAAGTTTTTCTCCAGTGGTAGCAGGGGCTAGTGATTATGTGATCGGAAGAAGCACAGTGGCTAGTGTAAACATGGTGATGATGGGCTTCGATGAGTAGGAGAGGATAAGAATGGCTGGTTTAAGTGCAAATATAGTAAGAAGTAAAAATAAAGAGATGCCTCTCTTCCCAAGGGCAGAACTTGGAGATGTTTACTCTACAATGGGTCAAGGTTATAGCCAATATTATTATTTCCCTGCATTTTCTGGAGGAACCGCAGGTAGATCCATCAGAATAAGATATTCTGGATATACAACTGATTTGCAACAATATAATGCAGATGGATCGGCAGTAACAGATGGTGTTTGGAATGGCGGTATGACTGTTGATGAAGCGTCAGGGAGCGCAAATACTGAGAATTTTCTAAATTATTACATGGATGATGCAGATAACAAACTTTATATTTTAACTTCAGATACAGGAACTAGCCCCCATACGCTGTATCTTTCTTCTGTTAATGAAGCTGGCACAGTTACAGCCATAGGTAATGCACAGGTAGGGAATGCTTCAATGAATAACCTTAGTGTGCTGAGTGGTACTGCTGGGGCAATGTACAGAGCAGGAGGAGATGGATCGGGAAACTTTCAAATACCTTGTTTTTTACCAGCAGGAGGAAATTCTGCGTCTGCTGTACCTTATCGGGGGGCGATGGTTACAATAAATATCACCAACGGAGCTTTAAGCTACGCAGATTTATTGCCTAGCACCTATGCTAACTCATATAGTCTCGGCTATGGCTATGCTGTAATGGGGCCGACAGCAAACAATATATTGGTTCAAGTTTACTATTTGCATTCAGGAACGGATCGCATGGCTGGTCATTATGGTCAAATTTATAATTTAACCACTGGTAAATTTGGAATTAACTTGACGTTTGCTGGTAATGCGCCTTGGGGAACTGGTATCTGGTGCGCCCAGAGATGGAGAGGTAAATACCACTTTCCAAATAACACAATGCCCTATGGTAAATCTATTGGGGCTTACTCAGAGGCAGATATACATAATTGGTGTGATGAAATGGCGGTGTTCTATGGACTTTTATAAATACGAAGAAACAGGAAGAGAAGGTATGGAGGTATTTCCTGCTTCCGTATGGTTAAACCTCCTTAGTGAAACAGAGTTATGTGCATTTTTTAGAAGCTCTACTCAGATCATCGCAGATACCGCTTTGCTTATGAGCAATCGTGATTGGGTTGTAGACGTTACAAGCACACGATTTGATGACGTAATGACTGCTTGTGTGGCAGAAAACATTTTTACTTCTGATCGGGTAGCTCAGTTTAAACGTGGGGTAAGACAAATAAGCGAACCAGAATACAGATTTCCAAGAGTGGTATAAATTATGGCTCTAACTAAAGTTAAACTAATAGCAGACGACGCTGTAACGCAAGCAGCAATAGCTGACAACTCAGTAGACATAGCAAGACTAGATGTGTCTGACGGCTCCAATGGACAGTTTTTGAGTACAAACGGAAGTGGCACTCTTTCTTTTGCTTCTGTAGCTGCTGATACTGGACGTGCTTATACAGACTGGGCAATAAAAGTCGATACGTACACCGCAGTAAATAAAGACCAACTTATAGCTAACAAAAGCACAGCGTTTACTATTACTCTTCCAGCAGCTAGTGTTTCTGGAGGGAATCAAGGAAATACAGTAATTATATGTAATGCAGGGGCTGGAACTGTAACAATAGCAAGAAATAGTTCAAACATTAACTCTGCGGCTGAAGATGGAACTTTAGCTCAAGGTAACTCAGTTCAACTTGTTTATGTCGATGATACTATCGGCTGGTTTGAAATTTAGGAGAAAAGTATGGCGGTTTTAGGGGCAGCAGCAGGTGGCGGTGGACAGTTACCTACTATAGCATTTTTTGGAAGTCAAACTTGGACTCCTTCATACGATGTAACTGCAAAAGTTTTTGTAATTGGAGGAGGAGGTGGAGGTGCCGCAAAGTATGATATGAATGGAAAATGTTCTGGTGGGGGTGCAGGTGGTTGTGCCGTTTCAGAACTTACTTTTTCTTCTGGTACAGCTTATACCATAACTATCGGGGCAGGAGGAGCAGGTGAACAAGCCACTAGCGCAGCCTATGGTAGCGATGGTGCAGGTAATGGTGATGATGGTGGTAATAGTAGTCTTTCTGGTTCAGGAATTAGCACTATGACAGCTAATGGTGGATCTGGAGGAGTTCATGTAAATGCGTCAGGAGATGCTTGTTTAGGAGGTGCTGGAGGTAGCGCATCTGGAGGAACTTTAGGAAACTTTACAGGAGGCGCAGGAGGATTACTTACTGGAATAGGAGATCACTCAGCGTCAGGAGGCGGTGCAGTTGGATTATGGACAACAGGAAATGCTGCACCTACTGGTACTACTACTGCTAATGTAATTCAGATGGGAGCATCTATAAGTTGGGATTATGATTCATACGCAGCAGATCATTCACTCAATGCAGGACACCCTACTAATAGTGGAATACATAATTCTCCTGTTGCAACACTACCTCCTTTTTCAGATTTGGAAGTATTTGTAAGAGAATATCAAGGTACTTATTATGATATGTCAATATCGACTCATAGTGGTATAGGTCAGCATCATAAATCAGGATATGTACCTACTTATAAGTATCTTGATTACTACTATAACAATCATACAGGTATTTCAGGGCCTTTTTGTGGAGGTGGAGGTGTTTCTGCCGTGACTCAGAATACAGTTGCAGGAAGAGGATGTCTTGGTGGGGGTGGAGGTGGAGCCGCTAGTAGCACAAACAAGGATTGTTATGGAGGCGCAGGAGGAAGTGGAGGAGTTTTAATTTTCCCTTCAAGTATAGGATAAAAATATGGCAATTATAAAAGTAACAAAAGATGGTGTAAGTAATAATCTTTTAGGGTCTTTAGCTTTTGCTCAACAAGCCTACCCTACAAGTGAAGGATACTCTCACGAAGATGTAACTATTGTACCTACTTCAGAAGAACTAAAAGCAGAACGTGAGATTGAAGCAAAAGTCTGGAGAGATTCAGAGTTACATAGAACAGATACTTTGTCTTTGCTTACAGACTTTCCAAAGAAAACAGAGTTAGCAGCTTACAGAACTAAATTAAGAGACTGGCCTAGTACATCAGACTTTCCTGATACTAAGCCAACGTTATGATAACTAATCATGGCTATAGCTGAAGTAGCAGCTTGTATTGCTCTTGTCAAAGGTTTAAACGATGCAATATCAACAGCTAAAGAAGCTGGTAATAATGCGTCAGCTTTTGCAAACATAGTTGGAAAATTTGCTAAGGCTAATGACGCTGTACTAACTACAGAAAAGAAACACGTAGGTAAGTTATCTGTACAAGACAGTATGCAGATACAGATAGCTAAAAGACAATTATCTACTTTTAATCAACAACTAAAAGACATGATGTTGATGCAGGGTCTGTCTCAAGACTACCATGAGATTATGAACCGTGTAGAGGAAAGTAGGTTAGAACACGAGAAAAGATTGAAGATATTAAAAAAACAAAGAGCTAGAAGAGACAAAGAACTTACTCAGATTTTACAAATATTATTTTATACTATATGTGGTGTGTCTTTATTCTTTTTTATGGCTTGGATGTACACGTTGTTTAGATAAATATAAAGGTGTTTTATGACCAACGTAGAACAAACAAATCTAACTGAAGAATACTTTAAAGCTTTCCCTGAAGAAAGAAAAAAAAGACTAACTCAGTACGATCCTGAAACACACCTGTCTGAATTAGACGTTGCAAGAACCACAAGTAAAACTTGGTCAATGGAGCAAGAATAAGTGAACTGGGTAACTTCTTTAATTTCTCCTGTTGCTAACATAGCAGGACAGATAATAAAAAATAGAAATGAGATTTCTAAAGCAAAACATCAAGCACAAATGCAAACCATTCAGAACAATGCTGATTGGGAAGCTAAGATGGCTGATGCTTCAGCTAATAGCTGGAAAGACGAATTTTGGACCTTGGTACTCAGCGTCCCCATTTTTATGATAGGGTACAGTATTATCGTCAATGATCCTTCAATTATTGAAAGAACTAAGTATGCTTTTCAAGCGTTAGACGAGTTACCTGACTACTACCAGTATTTACTTTTTATTTGTATAAGTGCTTCTTTTGGTATTAAAGGAGTTGACCGCTTACTTAGCCTAAAGAAGAAATAATATGGACAATGATAAAGCATTAGAAATGGCGTTAGAAGCTTTAGAGCGCATAGCAAAACACGAGAAAGAATGTGGAGAGCGTTGGGCTGAGTCAGTTGTAGAACTTAGAGAACTTAGGAGAGCTACAGACACTCATGCGGCTCGTTGGGAGCGTCTAGCTTGGTTAGTCATAGGTACAGCGCTTAGTTGTACTGCTACGCTTCTTGTGATGGTACTTTAAATGTCGTTATTTGGCTCTCTTCCAACAAATTCACCATCGAGAGGCTATCCTACTTCACCGTTTACGCAGCCTTCTGGTAGTCGGTTTAGTGAACCAGGGATGCCACAGCCAGCCCCAGGTCTTGACCCTTTAGAAAAACCACCAGTACCTCCTTTTCCTTCTGATAAAGAGCTTGAGGACATATCAGACGCAAACACTCGTCAAGATATGGTACAAGACATGAGGGACGGTATTTTAAACCCTTATGATTTAACTGACGCACAACTAGAGTTTTTTACTAAAGGCACTGGGACTACTAGAGAAGAGCTTGCTGAATTATTTGGTTATGACCCTCCTGAAGACGAAGAGGTTAGTGTAGACAGTGAGTTTGACAGTGATGGCCAAGGACCTCTTGATCCTGAAGTACCAGGAGAAAGCTCACCAGAAGAAGAAGGTCCCACAGAAGAGGAAGCTTTCTTAGACTCTATACTGGAAGGATTTAATAATGAGCAAATAAGACAACAAAACGAGGAAACTCTTGGAGAGCTTTATAGTTCTTTAGGTTTTGCAGAAGGTGAGTGGGACAGTGTATTAGGTAGAGAAACAAACGAAGAAGAAGTACTTGGAGGACCTTGGTGGTTACGTGGTGGAGTTGACCCAGACGCTGCTGTAATAAAAAGTGACTTGGATGCAATGTTAAAAGACGCTCTTGATCGTTTACCAGGAGTGGGTGTTGTTTTTGAAGACGGTAAAATGAAAGGAAGAATACTTATACCTATTCCTGGTTTACCTACTTACATACAAGGCACTGGCTTAGAAGTTGACATACTAGACGACGGTAGTATAGTCATAACACAAAACGCTAGGAATAAGATAGACGAAATAAAAGAAAAAATAAAGAACATACCTGGAGAAATAAGAGACGGTATTGATAGCGTAATAGACGGCATAAAAGAAGCTGGTGAAGAAATAGGAGACATTTTTACGGACAACGACGGAAACATTTTTGTTAACGTGGTTGACGCAGCAGGTAGTATTTTACGTAGAGTATCGGTAACGGTTGGTGGTTTACTGGACGGTGGTAGTGGTAAAGAAGGTTTATTAGGTTGGTTGCTGGCTAGTGGAGCCATTGGTTCTGCTGTAGACACCGCTAAAGAAAAGTATTTTCCACCTGTTGCTGCTGAAGGCGAAGATGATGGCGCTGGTACTGGAGACGGTACTGGAGACGGTACTGGAGACGACGGCCAGCCACAAGAAGAACCTCCTCCTGAAGATGAAAAGAAAGGTCCTCCTGTTACTGGAGACGAGGGACCTTTAGACGACGAAGATCCTTCTACTGGTGAGCCTCCTGAAGGCACTCCTCCTGAGAGTACTCCTAATGACGGTCCTCCTTATGGTCCTCCAGAGGGTACTCCTTTTCCTCCAGAAGGTCCAGAAGAGCCTACAGGAGGTCCTACTGGTACTCCTCCTGCTGATCCTCCTGCTGATCCTCCTGCTGATCCTCCTCCAGAGAGTCCTCCTAATGATGGTCCTACTGGTACTCCTCCTGAAGGTAGTCCTCCTCCAGGTGAAGAACAGCCTTCAGGAGATCCTACTGGTGGTGGTGGAAACGGTGGAGTAGACCCTAGAGAGCCAGAAAAACCAGATGAACCTGCTGCTGGTGGAGGAGGAGGTAGTGGTGACGACTCTGAAGAACAAGAGCCTATTACTGGTGGAGGAGGTATGTTTACTGGTTTAGGAGGAGGAGGCTCTGGTAGAAAAGGATACATGGATAATTTAGGTTACGGCCTTCCTCAGTTTGTAGCTGTGCCTTATCAACTTAAAGACTATAATGTTGAGCTTAATCGTTTGATAAATGATAGTTTGTTTAAGGGAATAGTTTAATGACATATTTAAATGCAGTAAACAGTGTTTTAAGAAGACTACGAGAAAACGAAGTAGCTACAGTTCAAGCAACAGGCTACAGTAAGCTCGTTGGTGACTTTGTAAATGACGCTAAAGATTTAGTTGAAAGTGCTTGGGATTGGTCAGCATTACGTACAACTTTAGCTTTTAACACGGTAGCTGACACAGTTAATTACTCCTTAACAAACAGTGGAGACAAAATAAAAGAACTAAACGTGCTTAACGACACGTCTAATCTTAAGATGCAGTACCAGACAAACAACTGGTTTGACGAACAGCTTTACTTGAACAATCCTCTTACTGGTTCACCTAGATACTACACTTATGCTGGAGTAGACGGTAATGGAGACATGACGATTGACGTTTACCCAAAACCAGACGCAGTTTATGCTTTACGTTTTGACGCTGTTATTCGTAACTCTGTTTTAACGAGCGACTCAGATTCTATAGCAGTTCCTGAAAATGCAGTAGTACAACTAGCAGTAGCTCTTGCTTCAAGAGAACGTGGAGAAACAGGCGGTACGTCAACTGCTGAGTACTTTACTATAGCTAATAGATATTTAGGAGACGCTATAGCACAGGACGCAGGTAGACACCCAGAAGAAACTATTTTTTATACACCTTGAGACAATAGATGGCACAACAACTAAACAGTATCAACCTTGTCGCCCCAGCGTTCAAAGGTATTAATACAGAAGACTCGCCTCTTGCTCAAGACCCTTCTTTTGCAGAAGTAGCTGATAATGCTGTAATAGACCGACGTGGACGTATAGCAGCACGTAAAGGACTTAGTGTTACTACAACAAATAAAACTCAACTAGGTTCAGGTAAAATAAGAGCTATAAAAGAATTTAGGAACGACGCAGGGACCACTAAGATATTTTCAGTGGGCAACAATAAGATACTAAGTGGCACAACGACGTTAGCTGATGAAACTCCTGGTGGTTATTCTATCTCTGCTGACAACTGGAAGATGGTAAACTTTAACGACAGTGTTTACTTTTTCCAACGTGGGTTACAGCCTCTTATTTACAATACAGTTGCTTCAGGTTCTTCAGGAGGTGCTAACAGTAGCGTAGTAACACTTAGTTCAGTTAATAGTGCTGCTGGGTTAACTTCGGCTAAGTACGGTAATGAAGTGTTAGCAGCTTATGGTAGGCTTTGGACTGCTGACTTTAGCACAGATAAGTCTACGATATACTGGTCGGACTTGTTGTCTGGACACATATGGACAGGCGGTAGTTCAGGCTCTCTTGACATATCTCAAGTCTGGCCTGACGGTTACGACGAGATTGTAGCTTTAGCTGCCCATAACAACCACCTGATAATTTTTGGTAAACGTAGTATTGTAGTTTACTCAGGAGCTACTACACCTGCTTCTATGACTCTAGCAGACACGGTTTCTGGTGTAGGTTGTGTAGACAGAGACACAGTTCAATACACAGGCACAGACGTAATATTCTTGTCTCAGACAGGTTTAAAAAGTTTTGGTAGAACCATACAAGAGAAGTCTATGCCTATTAGTAATCTATCTTCAACAATTACTAAAGACATTATTGCTTTACTAAGTTCAGAGACAGAGTTTTTTAGGTCCGTGTATTACCCAGAGGAAAACTTTTATTTACTTACATTTACTGGACATAATACAACCTTTTGTTTTGACATACGTGGTACTCTTGAGAACGGAGCGTACAGAGCTACACGTTGGCCTGGAACTGGGTTTACTTCTTATGAACGTAAAGACAACGGTACTTTATTGCTAGGCGGTTTACACGGACTTGGTTCCTATGCAGGGTACTTAGACAACAACTCAACTTACCGCTTTCGGTACACAAGTCCTGAGTTAACATTTGGTGACACTACTAAACTTAAGTTTCTTAAAAAACTTAGGCCAGTTATTGTAGGAGGAAGCGGAGCCAATATATTTATTAAGTGGGCTTACGACTTTAAATCAAAAACAGGCACTAGCGACATAACACTAGCAACACAAGCAAAAGCTTTTTTTAATGAAAGTCAGTTTAATATAGGTCAGTTTTCGACAGGTGAGTTTGTAACAACAGGTTTAGACGTTAATGCTAACGGTAGTGGCGGTAGCGTTTCTATTGACATGGAAGCTGACATAAACGGAGAAGAATTATCTTTACAGGAAATCAACGTGCTTGCAACAGTAGGTAGAACAATATGAGTAATTATACTAAAACAACAGACTTTGAAGCTAAAGATAGTTTACCTTCTGGAGACGCTGGTAAAATTATTAAAGGAACAGAGTTTGAAGTAGAATTTGACAACATAGCAACTGCAATGGCCACAAAAGCAGACTTGGCTGGACCGACGTTCACAGGCACTGTAACTATAGGGGCTTTGACTTTTAATGGTACGTTGTCTACAGGAACTATTGACGGAGGAACGTACTAATGTCTACCGTATTAGAAAGATTATTAGGAGGAGTAGGGACCGCTGCTGGTCTAGCTCTAGCTGCTAAAGGGTACGAAGACGTAGGAGACATAGGTAGAGAAGCTTTTGAACGTATGTCTACAGGCTTTACAGACGAAGCCACAGGTCAGTTTACTCCTGGTTTAGCAGGAATGTTAGAAGAAAGGTTTAAGTTTCAACCCTACACCGTCACAACAGCAACAGGCGGTCAGTTTGGTATGACTCAGGACCCCGAAACAGGGCAAATGACGTATGACATTCAAACGTCTCCTGACGAACAGGACCTACAGGAAGAACAGTTGCGTAGGGCAGGTATGTTCTTTAATTTAGCAGAGACAGACACAACGCAACGTGAGCAAGACATATACAACCGCATGAGGGCAGCACAAGCTCCTGAAGAAGAACGTCAACGTCTTGCATTAGAACAACGCTTGGCTAACCAAGGACGACTAGGTGTACGCACGTCCATGTTTGGAGGAACCCCTGAGCAACTAGCGTTGGCACAAGCTCAGGAAGAAGCTAAGAACAAAGCTATGTTAACTGCGTTGGAGTTTGCAGGACAAGAGCAACAACGACAGGCACAGTTAGGTACAGGTATGTTGGCCGCAGGTTACGTACCGCAAGCACAGTTGTTAAGTGGGTTACAACCAGGAATAACAGCAGCAGAACAACGTAGACAAGCCATGGCACAACAAGCAGGGGCATTTGGAGAAACTTATGCAACAGGACTTGAGGCGTTGCTACAGTCAGCACTAGGTCAGGCTAATATTGCTGGAATGGTTGGCGGTAGTATTGCTACAGAAAGCTTAGGCGGTCTATTTAGTTAAGGAGAATTTATAATGGCTACATTTTCAAGAGGGTTTTTGTCTCAGCTAGGTCAACCTGCTATGTCCCAAAGTTTGTTTAACTTAGGTTCTGCGCTTGGTAGTGTCCCTGGTGCTATGAAAGCCAAAAGAAAAAGAGAAGAAATAGCAGGGATTGACTTAAAAACCTCTGCTGGACTAACAAAACTAGCTAAGTACTATCAGTCCATAGGTGACTTAGCAAAAGCTGCTGAAGTTGCTACAGCGGCAACCCAGCTTAAATTGTCAGAAGACCAACAAAGCGGTTTTACAACAAGAAAAGCAAAAGCTTTAACTTTACTTGAGTCGATGGGGTTAAGTGATTTAGTACCTACAGTGCGAGAAATAACTGATCCTGAAGAATTAAACGAAGTTATGAAAGAGGCAAGACTACAACGATACTCAAAGTTACAGCAATTAACACCCTCACAAAAAGCAGGAATAGCTCAAAGACGCAACATAGGGCCAGAAGAGTTTAAAATATTAGGTTTAGAAGACGTAGATAACGAAACTTTTTTTAAGGTACTAGAAGGAGAAGAAGGAAACGCAAAAGCTTGGATTAATAAGTCAGGTGACATAGCTGTGTACAACGAAAGCAACGGTTTAATATACGACCCAGAAGGGAAAAAGTGGGTAGATCCTTCAGAATTAAACTTAGTAAATGAAGCTCCTCAGTTAACAAAAGAACTTGGAGACTTTGATGGTTTATTAACAAAAGAAGTTACTGACGAAATTGCTCCTGAATTTATAAAATTCAAAGAGAAAGCAGAAAAAGCAGGTAGTCTTTTACTCCTTATAAAAAGACAACAAGCTAGAATTGAAGGAATGGACACTGGTTTAGGCGCTAACGCTAAACTACAAATACGTAGACTTGGTGAGTTGATATTAGGACGAGAGTTTGACCCAAAAGTAACTAATCAAGAAGCATTTATAGCTGAAGCTGGTAAGCTTGTTGCAGAACAAATAAAAGATTTTGGTTCTGGTACTGGTCTTTCAGACGCTGACAGGGAGTACGCAAAGTTAATTGCTGGTGCTGATCCTACGTTACAGCTTCAAACTTTACGAAACCTTTTATCAATAAGAGAAAGAGACTTAACAGGTGTTGTTAATAAGTGGAATGATACAGTGGATAGGTTTTATGAAGGTGGAGATAAAGATAGAGATTCGTTAAAACCTTTGATACGTAGAGTTGATGTTATTGAACAACTCTCTACAACTGAAGCAGAAGAAGCTTTTTTTAACACAGGCGGGTAAAATGGCATATTCAAAAGAAGAGTACATGAATGCTATTCGTAGGGCTAAAGACGCTGGAGATATGGATTCGGCTCGTAGTTTGTCTAAAAAAGCTGCTATATTGTTTCCAGAAGGACCAAACCAAACTATTCCTGATGCTCCTAAGCCTAAGCCTAAACTTAGTCTTGAAGAAATGGAGTTTGGTGTAAGCCAGTCAGATATAGATAAACAAATTTCTGAGTCTAAAGCAAGAGAAGTAGAACAGGCTGTATCTAAAACTATTTCTGAATTCCCTGGAAAAGTAGCTGAAAGAACAGAAAGAATACTAGGAGAAGATAAAATTGACTCTCCTATGGGAATAAAAAAAGGGTTAGTAGCTGGTTCTCAAGCTATTAGAACAGGTGCGGAACTTGTTTTTGATCCTCTAGGTATACTAATACCTAACGCAGTAAAAGAAGGGTTAGAAAACACATGGAACGAAATTAAAGACACTAAAATGGTTCGTATAGCTTCTGAGGCATTGGCTTCTGGTTTTGATACTTATTCAAAGTGGGCTGATAATAACCCTGAACAAGCGGAAACTTTTGAAAGTGTAGTAGACATTGCTACTGTTATAAGCCCAAGCTCTAGGTTTGAAATGGCTGGTCCTGCCGAAAAAGCTAAACAAAAGATTAAAAAAATAACTCGTGAAGAAAAAAAAGAAAGGACCTCAGAAATACTTGGACCAGATGGGGTACTAAAACCAGGAGAAAAAGGATACTTAGGGAGGTACGAAGACCAAGGAGGTATTTTAGGAAAAATAAAATACATTCCTACAAAAAAAGAACAAAAAACTATAGATGTTTTAACAGATACTGATGCTTTTAATCCTAACGACACTCTTGTAAAATCTTACAATGTAATTACTGACGAAATAAACAAAGAAAATAATAAATTAATTACTTTTTTAAAACAATCAGGAAACCCTAAATATGAACTAGATCCTTTTATTTTGACTTTAGATGGAGACATAAGAATAAAATTTTTAGAAGACCCTGAATTTTTTCAGCTTACTCGTGAAGGACAAAAAAAAGCACAAGAGTATTTGAATAAAGCTATAACTTTTGTGCAAAATAATAAAGCTGACTCGTTAGGCTTATTAAAAGCAAGAAGAGAGTTTGATGAGTTTGTTAATGCAACAGGGTCTTCAGGTAAAGCTGTTTTAGACCCTGCGGTAGAAAATGCTAAAGGTGCTGCTGGACGTTACGTAAGAAATATTTTAAATGAAAAATTGAAACAAATAGCAGGTAGAGAGATGATAGATGAATCTTTTGACCGTATGCACCATCTTTTAAATGCTCGTTATACTTTAGGTGTTAAAAGAGCAGGAGAACTTGATAATAGAATTAAAAGACTATACGGAAGAATATCTAAAATGGCTAATTTACCTAGCACTCCTCTTGCTCTGTACGCTACAATAAGTGTTCCTGCTTCGGCTGCTGTAGCAACTGTAGGAGGGGTAGGGGCTTTAGGAGCATTAGGAGTTAGTGCTGCAACTTTAGGTACTGTTTTAACTGTTGGTAATAAAAAAACAAGATTAAAGTTTTACGCTAAACTCTTATCAGGTATTAACAAAGGGATTAAAACATATAAAGACAGCACCATTATAAAAGAACTCAAAGCAGATAAAGCTTATATTGTTTATTTAATGGATCAAGCTAGACAAGAAAAACAAGAAGAGGCTGTTGTAGCCCCTTAGTTAACCTTGTTTGTCTAAATAGTCCTTTATAGCTGCCTTAACAGCGTCTTCAGCTAACACAGAACAGTGTATCTTCACTGGTGGCAACGCTAGTTCGTCTGCTATCTCTGTGTTCTTGATTTCCGTAGCTTCCTCCAGAGTCCTGCCCTTAACCCACTCAGTCAGTAGTGAACTAGACGCAATGGCACTACCGCAGCCGTAAGTCTTAAACTTAGCGTCTTCAATAATGCCCTTGGCTCCTACCTTTATCTGTAGTCTCATAACGTCACCGCAAGCTGGCGCTCCTACCATACCTGTGCCTACGCTTTCGTCGTCTGAGTCCATCTTACCGACGTTCCGTGGGTTTTCATAGTGGTCCATTACTTTGTCACTGTAAGCCATGTCGTTACAACTCGCAACTATTGCCAGTACAGGCTAACTGCTGTGAGCCTTCAGTCATGTCTGACTCTTCATTGACGTTCCAGTCTATCTGCTTCGGAAACCCTTTGACTAACTCGTCGTACACTTCTTTGTCAACAGGCTCGTAAGGGGCTTGTTGGTACGTGTGTTCTGAGTAAGGTAAGAAGCTTATGCCACTTATCTTGTCAAAGTTGTTGTACAACCATTGCCCCACTTGTAGGAACTCGTCGTCCCTGTAGTAACACGTCATGCTAGGCTTGTGTTCACACCAGAAGTCTTGGTAAGTCTGCCAGAGACATAACTGTTCCATAGCTCCCATGTCGTTAGCCACCACAGCCCCTTCAGGAGACTGTATAGGGAACGAAAAGACTTTAGTAGTAGGAGACATCACGTCTTCCTCTACAGGGACTCCTGCGGCTTCTAAGACACCACAGAGGGGATCTCTAGCGTCTGCCCTAACTCTTCTTATGTATTGGTCTGAGTACCTTGGGTGTATCCCTGACGCACTGTCCACTAGTTGACTCACAGTGCCGCTTGGCTTAACAGCAGTAATAGCAGTACTAGCGTTAATTTTAAGACGCTTGGCCCATTTCTTGTTAGTCTGTATAGCTTCTTCTTTAAGTTGTGTAAGCCAGTGTTGCAAGTCTGCACGTCCTGATCTCCCTGAAAGTATTGGGTGGTCCATAATTCCTGTTAATGATACACCAAGCAAAGCTTCTTCTTCGGTGTTGTCTTTCCATACTTTTCTTAAGTACCTGAAGTCAGTCAGGGTAGCCTGTAGCGTACCCAGTACAGCAGCAGTCCTGACCTTAAGACGTAACCCCTGTAACGTGTCGTCTGCCCTGATAACGACTTCAGACAGGTTACAGAACTGGTAAGGTCTGAGTATGATCTCTGAACACGGATTAGTACCAAACTCGTAGTCTGCGTCTCTACGTCCATTCTTAGCTGCCTGTTGCTGACTAGCTACTCTACTGAACACACCTCTTTCTCCTGACCTAGACTCGTAAAGGCTTTTCCATTCGTCCAGGAAAGAGTCAAAGTCTGGTTTCTCTGTGTAACAAGCAGAGTTATTCGCTAGGCCACGTTGGGGATTATCTACCCACCACTGTCCTGACTTACAGCGTCTTATTCTGTCGTCAGTGAGATTACTGAGACTGATGAGAGCAGACCGTCTGACTCCCCCGACGACGACGATTTGTGCAATCTTACAGCAGAGATCGTGACACTCGATGGAACTAAGCTTTCTTCCAGCAGCGCCAGTAAAAACTTCGACGGTGAACTTGAAGAGATCGACAAGAGGCTCAGGACCACTTGCTCTACCACCGAAGGTTTTAAGGGGTTGCCCTGAAGAACGAACTCCAGATACGTCCCACTTTGGAATCTGACCTGAATACAACATTGCAATAAGTTCCCTAAATGCTTTTGCCCATCCAATCTTAGAGTCAGCGACGAATATAACTGTATCGGTATCATATAATTTTTCTGCAACCTCTGGAAGTTTGTTTATGTACTGACGCTCAACGCTAAACCCTACTCCTGTCCCACACATTAGGACGTACATCATCTCGTCAAATGCTTTAGGGTGGTCTATAGGTAAGTAAGAACAGTTGAACCCAGCTACGTTGTCTTTGTCTAACGCTGCACCAGCAGTCATCAAAGCTCTCATACTAGGCATTACTTGTAAGTCATATATCTGTTTGTAAATGTCCTGAGCTTCTTTGCTCGTGATGTACTCTTTGTCCTGCCAAAAGTTCAAGTACCTGTTCACTGTTTCAGACCAAGACTCTCTGCGTTGCTCCTCTGGTAAGTAACGTGCGTACCTAGATTTGTGTATGTACTGTTGATAAGCGTCCATTATATTTCAAATTCTCCATGTGTTAGTATTGACATTTTTATACGGTCAAGTAAAAAGTAAAGTTCTTCGTTGTCCATGTTAGTAGACACCACTAATGTATCTTTTGACTTAACGATACAAAAAGCCTTGTCGTACTTGTCTAAGTTTTCTGTGTCTGTAATACATTCAAACACTTTAGCAACTTCTTTTTTGTCTCCGAAATTTCCTTTTATGACGTTCATTACTCCTGTTCCTCTGTCAGTCTTTTCAAGTACCACTGACATTTCTTGAGGTCCTCTACTGGTTTGCCTTTGTATCTGTACCTCCAGATGTATTTAAGGGCGTTACCTTTTAAGTACCCTTTGAACTCTACTGGAGACATACTTGCTTTGATTGCGTCAATAGCTTCTATGTCTCCGCTGTTGTAGTGTGGGGGTTTGTTTACGTTGTCTTCTGCTAACTTACCGTCAAACACTTCGGACCACGCTTTAGGTTTACCTGCGTTGTAAGCTCTGTCCCAGGCTTCAGGTGTTTCGTCATTCAGTCTCATCTTCGTCCTCCTCTTCATCTGCAACGTCCTCTTCAAAGTCGTCTAGTCTGTTTATAAATTTGTCTTCAAACCTGTCCAGTAACTCTTCTGAGGTAATCTCCAGAGCCTCTAACAAGTCGTCAGAGTCATAAGTGTTCAGTACACGTTCTTTAATTTCCTCCATTGTTAGTGACATAACCTATCAACTCCTCCAGCGTGTCCACTGAGTACCAACGAATGTTTTCTTTTTCGCACCATTTAGACATGGTTAACTTACCTCCTTTTCTTACTTTCTTTTCTGGATTCATGAGTACAAATACAAGTTCCTGTCCTTCGGGTAAACTATCTCTAACGCTGGTGTATTTCTTAGTGTCTCCCTCTCTGAAGAAGCCTTTACACTCAACAAGTGTACCTGTAGAAGTGTGTACAAAATCAGGACAGTACTTACGATAAACAGTATATGGGACCATGAAAGGTTCATAGGCAAATCCTTTTAGTATTTTGGAAACTGTGTGTTCAAAGTTACTACGAAATTTCAATTTCTTGGACCTTCGGCTCATTTTTTACCTCTGTTAAGTAACGTGGACCTGTGGAGTACAAGAAAGCTCTGAGGTTGGGCCAACAGGTTTTCTTGTAAGCACAGTACGAACAACCCACAGCCAGCTTCATGTTACCGCTTTTGCCTTCCGGTACAGCTTCGTAACAAACCTCTGGTGGGGCCTTTTGTTTAACAACTTTCTTGATGTGTTTAATCTTGTCCTTCATGTCGTAAGAGATAAGATTATTTATAGGAGCTTGAGTGTCCGACTCGTCGTACATAAGGTAAGTCAAATGTCCATTCTGTTTGTCCATTGCTAACCAACCGTACTTAGTCTCACCTTCAGAAGCTGCGTAACCTTTTATCTGTGCTACGTATCCGAAAGGATCGTCATAAGCTACAGAGCCTTCTTTGAACTTCTTGAAACCGTAAGTAGAAGCAGACTTAACGTCAGTCACTACTCCGTCTATCTTACAGTCCATAGAGCCTTTGATGCCTTCTACTTCACAGGATTTCTGTTCGTCGGTTACTTTGTGTCCTGCTGCTCTAGCCAAGAACAAAAGCATTTCTTCTATGAGGTGTCCGTACATGAACTTAATGTACGTATGAGGAAGTATGTCCTCTCCTTTCTCAGCGTCGTTGTACACGTTCCAGAGAAACCTGTCTTTACGTCCTATGTTGGACATACGAAGCTTTCTACTGTCGTCGTACTTTTCTGTGAACTGCTGACGCATAAGGTCTTTGACGTTCTCACCAAACTGTTCGATACAAGCGTCTATGTCTACGTCTTCAGAGACTTCTTTTGTGTCTACCAGTTTGTATATGTCACTAACTAATGTATGTATGTTTTTCATTCTGTATGATCCACCCATCTAAGTTTACGAGTGTCAGGTTCAAAAGCAAGGAAGACAACTCCCTTTTCTATTTGTTCCTGAGTCCTTTTGCTTTTCACTGTTTTAATACCTCCCCTTAAATCTGTTCTAGTTGTTTTAACGTCAACTAAGGTTGTTATTCCGTCTTTGTAGGCTATTAAGTCTATTGGGCCTGTACAACCAGCGTTCCTAAAAACCTCATAGCCGTTGTCCCATAACCAAGTTACTGCATAGTACTCTGCTAAGTCTCCTTTTCTGCTTGATGTTTCTGTTGGTTTGAATGTTCTGTTACCGTCTTTTTTTAATTTAGGTTCTGTCATTAGTGTGTCTCTGCCCACGTTGTGCCAATTTTATATTCACCGTCCAGAGGACAACGAAGCCCAAACTCTATTCCAGATGCCTTCAAGCACTCAACCCCTAGCCAACCAAACTTGTCTGCATGGGCTTCACGTACTTCCGTCTGTACTTCGTCATGTATGTTACCTATGAACTTGTAGTCTAGCTCCCATTCTTTTGCGTACTTGTCCAGGATTACCAAAGCCTTCTTCATAACAATAGCACCTGCCGCCTGTAACAGAGTATTCAGTGCAGCGTGTCCTGATCTGACATGAAGTCTTCTACCGTCAAGGCCCCTGATATAACCTCTTCCAGACGCTCGTACAACTCTTTCTCGTAAAGACTCAAGAGAAGGTGTGTTTCTAAGAAATCTTTCCTTAAGTCCAGCACCGTCTCTTGCACTTCCTCCAACAATAGTACCGATTTTTGCGTCCCCTGCTCCATAGAGAAAAGCGTAAATAAAAGTTTTTGCCTGATCTCTGTTTGCAAGTCCTGCAGCCATTTGATTTCTGGTATGAACGTCTTCTCTAAGTAAGACATTGGTAAACTCCTTGTCGTCCATGTAGTGAGCTAACATACGTAACTCTAGTCCACTAGCGTCAAACCCTACGAGCTTAGTACCACTAGGGACTGTCCAACAAGAGCGACACTCCGTACCGTAAGGTTTACTACTGGCAGGTATCTGAGCCATGTTAGGGTTCTGGTGTGTCATACGTCCTGTAACTGCACCGTTACTAATTACCCTGCCATGAACCCTGCCTGTGTCTTCGTTAACGTGGTCAAGCCATGAGTGGACCTGTGCGTATCTTTTCTGTAGCATCAAGTACTCACTCACAGCTTTAGCTTCTGGTAAGTCAATCGTTTCTAAAACGGACTCGTCCACGATTGGGTTACCTTTTTCAGTAGTTTTTCCAAAAACCGCACCAAGCTCTCCCAAGCGTTTCGCAATTTGCTGCCTACTGCCAACATTAAAGGTTTCCACCTTGTCTTTAAGTCTCCTACCCGTCTTCTCAGAGTATCTTTCATGGACGATAGGCGGGAACTTACTTTGTAAATCATCTTCGATAACATTCATTCTCTCCTTAAACGTAGCGCACAACTCATGTGCTAATTGTTGGTCTAAAGTCCAACCATTTTTCTCCTGTTGGTTAGTTATGAACTGCACTTGATGTTCCAAGTCTAAAGAAACACTTGAGAAACACTCCATGTCCTTCGTTAACTTCTGGTGTACTGCTTCAGTAAGTTCCACGTCACGTATGCAGTACTTTATCATGTCTGCGCTCAGGCAAGTCCAGTCATTATGATCTCCTTTTGGGAAGCCTAACTCATTACCCCAGTTCCTCAGAGAATGTCCTCCAGACTTACTTGGGTCAGCTAGACGTGATAACACCAGCGTATCAATAATCCTCTCAGACGCAACTGAAAGCCCCCAGAGACGATTTAGCACTGGGAGGTCGTACCCTATTAAGTTGTGTCCAACTACGCTCACAGAGCTTCTGAGGGCTTCTGAGAGGGTTTCTGGGCTAGTGTGTATCTGGTTTACTCCATTTTCCCTTGTCACGACGCACCAGATGCGTGTGGGGTTCAAACCGTCGGATTCTAGGTCAAGATAAATCAAAAGTCGTCTCCTGTGTGTGGGTTAGCGACTTCGGACAATCTACCAGTACCACGGTCGTACTGTAGCCAACAAGCAGGTCCTGTTTCTCCTGTGTAACGATTCTTAAGGACACGTACTGTCGTAGTGTTCC
>Ga0163180_10000607_pt1 | contig 20848 bp, 21 predicted proteins | sample AtlANTMetagenome_2_FD_109647 | JGI IMG/M metagenome (GOLD analysis project Ga0163180, IMG submission 109647) | Marine eukaryotic phytoplankton communities from the Atlantic Ocean - Atlantic ANT 4 Metagenome | ecosystem: Environmental > Aquatic > Marine > Oceanic | place: North Atlantic Ocean...
CCAATATTGCATCGTCCGTATGCAGCGGGTAGCCAACAACCGGCAGATTCCAGTGATAGTGGGGTACCGAAACTCTGATATTGAACGCTTTAGGGATGACATTGACTTGTACTATTTGGGCCGCCCCAAACATTCCGTTGCTCATGAGCTTCCCGTTTTGACGACCAGGGATGTGAAGATCGGCCTCACTCGCTTTCAATCTAAGAAGTACAAGGAAGCCTTAGAGGGGTTGCTTGAACACGGTGACGGTGAAGAGCGCGAAACAACTCAGCTTACCTCCCTCATTTATTGCCAAGAGATTGTCAACCACCCGGCCTTGATTGATTATGACGATTACAGCAGTGAGAAGTTAGACGCCCTCCTTTCAATGTTGACAGAAGGAGGGGATCTCCACGACCAGAAGGTCATCGTCTTCACGCGATTCAAAACGATGGTGGACGTGGCAGAAAAGGCGCTTCAAAAAGAGAAGATAAAGTGCGTGCGGGTGACGGGCGGTGAGAATGACGCCCAGCGTAAGAAGGCTATGGAGTCTTTTCAGGATACTGAAAGCGATACTCGCGTGATCTTCATCACTATGGCGGGGGGTGACGCTATTAACCTTCAAGCAGCCAAGGCCCTGGTTTTCTATGACACCCCGTGGTCTGCAGGGGACTACCTCCAGATTTTAGGCCGCATGATTCGGATCGGCTCAGAACATGATTCGGTCTACGCCGTGCACTTAGTTTGTCAAGACACCATTGATGAGCACGTTCAAGCGGTCATTCGTAAGAAGATGCGACTGATCGAACAGGTTTTAGGGGAGAGGGTCAAAGGTGAGAAGGGAGCGGACACCGTTTACAGCGCGGGGTCGGAAGTCAAAGACATCTTTGATGCCATTGTTCAAGACGCAAGGAGAAGATGATGAGCCCAGCCGAGGCGTTGTGGAATTTGTTAGATCAGTTGGACCATGCAGGAATCGCGGACTGGGAAGGTTCGGAAATCTTAGACTTGCAGCCCGCCATTAAAGCTGTAGGTTGGAAGCCCGATCCCAATCCTCCGTGGGGGGTTCAGCGCAAGGCTTCCTCGGGTAGAGGTAGAGGAGCGGAGAAGTAGATGGGCGCACCGGATAAAAACTGCCAAGTTTGCGGCGGTACAGGAATGGTTGAGGTGGAGGGGGAGGATCCCCACCCTCCCGCATTTAGACGGTGCGATTGTGCCCTTCGTAAGGACATCTTACAAAACGTAGAGAGAGGACTAACAGGACTGTCTTCCTTTCCAGCCCTTCCATCTTCGCCCCTCCTGGGCCTTGAGGACAAGAACCTGTGGGTAACCGGGGGCGATGAGTTCTTGCCCCACCTGCGACACTTAGCTGTGAGAAAGCCCGTCACGTGGAACTTTCGCGTCGTGTCTGATGCTGAGTTGGTTACGGCTTGGCTCTCCACCGTTGCACTAAAGGGGAAGGACATATTAGATGCAGACGCTTACATGGTGTCCACTAAGTTTTTGAGCATTCCTGACTTAGTGGTCCCCCCAGACTTAGTGGTTATTCGTATGGGGATTAAAGTGGCTCGTAATGCCGCTTCCTCTGAGGTGTTGGCAGAAGCCATTTCTACGCGCATTCATGAAATGAAGCCTACGTGGATTTGGGATGAGCCAGAACGCCCCTTGAACTCAGGGCATCTTTTTTGGTCCGATACTGTTGGGAGGTTGATAAAGCCGTGGTCCCGTCTCGGAACCTTTGAGACATCGGCTTCCTCCTCCCCTAATCGTCCTCGGCGCGGTAAGCGCAAGACGCTGAGAGGGTCATGAAAACGCTTTTGAGGTCAACCTTTCGAGCAGATCCTGCTGATGATGGGACCCTGTTTCTTCGGAATGCCCAAGCCCTGAGGGATTCGGGGCTGGGCTTTGATTTGGTGGAAGACGCGGCAGCGTGGTCTTGGATTCAAGACTTCATTACCCAGTACCACCATGTTCCTGATTCCTCTACTTTGAGAAACCACTTTGAAGCGGTGGGTCAGATTCCCGTTGTGGATCGCTTAGATGCCCTGGCGATTGAGCGTCCCAGGGTTCAAGGCGACTTCATCAAGTTGTTAGAGGCTCGCGTTTCAGATCGGAAGTTGCGCTTGACCGGGGAAATTCTCCGGGAGGCCAGCAATATCGCTACGACAGGCGTCACGCTCAAGGAAGGACGCCATGAGACCCACCTCAAGGGGCCTATTCACGCTTTGAAGTACGTTGTAGACCGCGCTTCAGAAGTAGTGACGCCTATGACCGGGATTCGGCTCTCGGGGGATGTGACGGCTGACGGGGATGCCTTTCTCAGAGAGTATGAAAGGGTTGAGAATGACCCCTTAGCAGGAATAGGTCAGTTGACCGGCGTTCAGCAAATGGATGAGGCTCTCAAGGGATCTAAGAGAGGGGAGTTATGGACCCACGCCGCTTTCACGGGAGGGTTGAAGTCAACTTTCGCTATCAACTGGCACTACAACCAAGCGGTGTTTTATCGGCACTCTTCGGTTCTGTACTCTTTGGAGATGCCCTACCCTCAGGTGAGGCGCATTCTTTACTCTATACACACTGCCCACCCTAAGTTTGCGCCTGACCGAAAACGCCTGGGGATTTCTAAGTGTCTCCCTTATGAGAAGATTCGAGACGGTGAGCTTTCAGAGCCAGAGAAGAAGTTTCTAATTGAGTGTGTTGTCCCTGACTTCAACGACCCAGGCAATCAATATGGCCACATACATATTGAAGTAGCGGATCCCGATAAGACCGATTTTAACATCAATGATCTCCGCTCACGGTCGGAACTTCTCTACGCCAAAGACCCAGCGATTCGGATGCTCACTATCGACCATGCGGGATTGATGCAGTCCCGTAATCGTCATAACTCTACAACTGAGCGGTTGAATGAGGTGCTGCGGGATGCCAAGCGGCTGGCTATGTCCTTTAATCGGGGCATGGGAATCGCTATCAATGCCTTGTTTCAGATTAGTCGGGAGGGTTACCGTGCAGCCGAGAAGAATGGAGGGCGGTACAACCTTACCCACCTTTCCTATGCGAATGAGGCGGAGAGGTCTTCGGACATTGTCACGGCTTCGTGGGTGGACGAAGAATTAATCGACTCAAACTTAGTCAAGTTCCAATGCCTCAAGTCGCGAGATAATGCCCCTTTTAAGGAGTTCTATTCGGGAGTTTTGTGGCCCTGCCGCCGCATCTATACCACTCAAGACATTAGCCCGGTGCAAGCTCAAAGGGCTGGCGAAGAGATCGACTTGGAGATCGGATGAGCAGGGCTTCTAAGGCCGCTAATCGTATTCGTAAGGAGATCCCTCTGTCCACTGTCTTAGCCGACTACGGCTACCGGGTAGAGGCGGGAAGTGATCGGGAGCAACAGTTTTCCTGCGACCTTCATGGGGATGGGCAAGATCGCAAACCTTCAGCGCGATTGTACGAGGAACAATTCTTTTGCTTTGCTTGCGGAGTTTCCAGGGATGCTATTTCGTTGGTGCGTGAGAAAGAGGGCGTGGATTTTTGGGAGGCGGTAAAGAAGCTGGAAACTCGTTACGGCTTAGAGCCGCTGCCCTGGGAACCTTCCGAAAGAGAATCGTTGAGCGATCAAATCACCAAGAAGTTTGACCGACAGGAAACGCCCGAGCAAGCTCTGAACCGGGTGGCTTGCTTAGTGGATTCTCTATGTAAGGAGCGCAGTGTTACTCCCAGTAAATGTGCCGGGTTTTGGGAGGCCCATGATCGGGTATTGGATTTTATGGGGGAGGGAGGAGATCCTGACAAAGTTATCTCTATGGCCCACCGGATTTTAGACGCATGTAAGAAAGAATTGAGAGGGAATTAGTGGACTTTTTTGATCAGTTGCAGGAAATCAGCCGACCCTCTGTAGATAAGAAGCCTTGGATGGAAGAGGTGGAGTTGATTCTGGCGTCCGATGAGATGTTGGATCAGATCATCCAAGAATGCATTGAGGCTCGGCACTACGGGATCGATTTAGAAACCACGGGCTTGGATCAACGAGCCTTCCCCACGGATGCTGGAAATTTGGAGACGGTGGACAAGATTGTGGGGGTGTGTATTGCCACCTCGACCACGCGTGCCTACTACATCCCGGTTCGCCATAAAGAGTGTGGGGTAAACGTCCCTCCCCGGCGTATCGTTGAGATGGTAGGCAAGATTCAAGAAGGGGGTGGCGTAGGGGTTTTCCACAACGCTAAGTTTGACCATAAGTTTCTCATGTTCGACCCTGCGGGAAGTGCAGGGGAGTGGAGCGAGCCAGGAACGTGGGAAGACACCCTCATTTTGGCTTACCTTCGTAATTCACGGGAGAGGAACAAAGGGTTGAAAAACCTTTCCAAGAAAGAGCTTGGGCGGGAAATGATTGAGTTGCCGGAATTGTTCCCTCCGGAGGCGGTCAAGGCCAAAAACTTAGACTTCTCTACGCTCGACCCCCTTTGGGATCCAGTTGTGTGGTATGCCGCCGCTGACGCTTTGAATACTCTTTCGCTCTTCCACAAACTTTATCCCGTCGTGGTAGAAAAGGATTCTTACGGAAAGGGCCAGAAGACTCTATACCTCATTGAAAAGTTGTGCCTCACCTCCACCATTTGGATGGAGCAGTGCCGTATCCATATTGATCGCGATAAGCTCAAGGAGTTGATACAACTGGGCCAAGGGGAATGGTGGGAGTGCATTAATGAGGTCTACGCGGCAGTGGGTGAGGTCTTAGAGCGTGATGTTAGACCTATCTGGTTAGGGAGGATGGGTGAGGTATTTGACCCTCAGGTTCTCAGCCCAGCTTACCGAGAAGTGAGGGACACTTGCTCTCAGAACGCCCCTCCCGCTGCACCGCCCATTCCCAAGTCAGTCCCTTCGTTGATGAATCCGGGGATTCAAGAAACGGTGGAGTTCCCGGCTACCTATGATATCACCATTCCCGCAGCCTTAGGGAAGATGTTGAGGGAGTTGGGAGTATCAGGGCTAAAGGCCACGGAGAAGTCGGGACAGGTCAAGACATCTAAGGATGTGTTGGAAGGGGTGATTGACCGGCAGAGTTCCAAGTATCCGTGGATGCCTAAGGTTAAAAGATTCCGCGAAGTGGACAAGGCTTTGGGCACCAACCTTTTCCCCATCTACTATGACACCACCCCTGAGCGATCTCCAGACGGCTGCGTGTGGGCCAACTTTAACGGCACTAAGGTGGACACAGGCCGCTTCTCTACGCCTACTCCAAGAGGCACTAAAGGGTTTTTTGGGCAGGTTCATTGGAACGTCCAGTCCACCACGGCTACCTATGATAAGTCTAAGCCGGAGTGTGCCCGTCGTCAGAGAGAGTGCATATCCGCACGTCCCGACCACTTGTTGTTCGCCATCGACTACTCAGGCGTGGAGCTTCGCATTGTTACCAACCTATCCTTAGAGCCCAAGTGGCTGGAAGAGTTCTTTCGATGCTCATCGTGCGACCATAAGTTTGATAGGGACACGCTACCCCCTCCCTTTTGTCCCGACTGCGGCTCCGATAAGATTGGCGATCTTCACACTCTGACCACTTTGGGGATTTATGGTGATGCTGCCAAGGAAGGCGGGGATTTCAAGCAGAAGCGCCAAATTGGTAAGATCGTAAACTTCCTCTTGTGTTATGGTGGTGGTGGGAATGCGGTTACCCGATCTACAGGAGTGCCAAAGGAAGAAGGTTGGAGAATTAAGAATCAGTTTGACAAGACCTACAAAGGGTTGGTTAGATGGTGGTCCTCTCAGCATAAGACGGCGGGCAAGCAGAAGTATGTGACGACTGCTTTTGGGCGCAAGTACCCGTTGCCCGACATAGATCATGAGCAACGAGGGTTTCGAGAGAAGGCCAAGAGAAATGCGGTGAACGGGCCGGTCCAAGGATCGTCGGCTGATATTATGAAGTTGGCCATGGGTCTTCTTTACCGTGAGTTTAAGAAGCGGGGGTGGTTAGACCGTTTGTTTATGACCATCACTATTCACGATGAGTTGGTATTTGAGATCCATAAATCCTTAGTTTCGGAGGCGGTTCCGGTGATTGAGAAGATCATGTGCGTGGATACCGTAAAGAATCTCGGGTGGGTGGTCCCTCTTAAGGTGGATATTGAGTTCGGCCATGATTGGACTGTCCCTTACAATTTGACCGAGATGGAGTGGGGGAAAGGAGGGGGTGACTGGGAAGAGTGGAAAGATGTTTTCCCGGCTCAGTATCAAAGGTACTTGTCTGTGTCTAAGGGAGAGACCCCTTCTCAGCCCTCTTTGGTAGAACCTCTTCCCCCTCCCACGAATTCGGATGGCTCTTACGTGTTCACCCTTCCCTCTACAAGACTCACCCCGGAGAACGCTGCGAAGTTAGCCAGGGTGATTTCTCGCGCCGAGGGGAAAGGCACCGATATGGTGCGGGTATGTGATGAGCGTGGGAATGACTTGGTGGGCAACCCCCTTCGAGTCGCCTTCAAAGAGTTCAAAATCTTGGCGCAGTATGAAGGGTTGTAGCAATAGTGCGGCTATGTTTTTCTGACGTGGTATGGCTCGTCACACTCAATTTCTTCCAGTGCGTATGATGATCGACGTGTATCGCGTTCGACCTTCGCGCTCTCGTATGGCTGACGAGCCTTTGCTAAAGTTTCAAGGAGTGGCGGACCTTAGCCCTGACCTTACTCAAAAAGAGCTCCCCGTTTGGTTCGATGCCCAGGTTCAGGTGTTTAAGGATGGAAGTTTTGAGTTGTTGGATTTTGAGCCCACTTACGGAAGCGTAGATAACTATCTCAATAAGAGATTGTTTGAGATATACAAGTTTGCCCTCCGACGCTCTTTGAAACTGAATATGAAAAAGCTATTGGGTGTGTCATGAAAGAAGCTCACATGAGGCAGATAGGGGATCGCACGCTTCCTTTAGAGGTGGACGTGGACGCGGAGCCAGTTAGAGAGGGAGAGCTGGTTGGCAGTAAGGTAGAGGTAAGCCGCATTGCTGGCGGCGATTTGAAGGACGTAAGAGGAAAGATTGCCGAGATCACGGGTCTCTTCAAGAAGTTCGGCCAGGTGGTGGGCTATGAGGCTAAGATTAAAGACAAGCTCTACTCCGGCTCCCTTAAAGATTTCTATGTTCACCGGGAGTACCTGGAAGATATTCAACCCCCTACGGCCACCTCGGTGTCGCTTCGGGAGGGACTCTCCCATTGGCAAGTCCAACGGGATTTCTGGCACAATCAAGTTGATGGGTTAGAGGCCTTTTGTTTTGAGCTGGCTTCCGTAACCCCCCGCGCTGCCATCAAGGTAGTAGCTGACGCTTCTAATGCTCGATGGGAGTTTGGTGTCCCCTCCCCTATGCCGGGGGATTGCGCCATTGTGAATTGCAACGCTTCCTTACACGGGGACTTTTGGACGTTGTCATCAGCTATCTACCCTGCACGAGATTCCGTGAAAGCCCCCCTTATCGAAGGGCATTGGCAACGGGTTTTCTCTTGGTCCTATAAAGTAGCCAAGATCATGGAAGAGGCGGGATGGCCCTGGAATGCTCAGCGTATCGAAGCCAGAGCCGTCGCCTCAGCGATGGTCTTACAACCTTTGGTGGACGAGGTGTTAGAGGAGTGTTGGGCTACTAAGAAAGACTTAGTGGGCTCCTTCTCACTTCCCCCAGGGTCCGTAGAGGCTGCTTTCTCTGAAGTGCGCTTGCCAGCGGGCACTGTAGGGTTGGTGGAACCCCCTACCGATCTCAGACCCTACACTTTGATGTCCATATCCCCCACAGCGGCGAAAGATCGCAAGTACCTGCGCCAGGTCATCCTTCATGAATGTTTGCATGTGGTGGCCGCTTCTGAGGGAGGCGACCCTCATAATGATGAGTTTCACGCCTTGGCTGAACTGATGGGCTTAGAGGACAAGCACCGCGATTAAAGGGGGTTGGGCCGTGCCTTCTATACTCTAATGTTGAGTATGAAGATCGGAATTGTATCCAAGCCCGCTCATTGTAAGACCCACGGCGCGGCCTTAAAAGCCATGGGCCATAGGGTGGTAGTGTTGGGCGATAAGCCCACTTGTATCCCCCAGAGTATTCAAGTGGTTGTCTTGCGAACTGCCAGTTGCTCCCACGGAGGCGATGCGACAGCTCGTGCGTGGTCGCGAAAAACTGGATCCCCCTTGATTGTGGAAAATGGCCTGTCTGGGATTAAAAGGGAGTTGAGTATGTTGCTTGGCGAAAGCCCCCCATTTCCTCAAACTCAGGAGAATGAGTCGATGTCTACACCTGCACAACCCATGGAGTTGGTACCCGGAGGGTTGGGAACCTTTACCTACTCTCCCCCCTCCCCGGAGGACTTAGAAACGCTGGATCCCATGCCATGGGTCAAAGCTATGACGGCTCGGAAGTATAAGCGTTTAGGGGATACTTATGCAGAAGCAGTAAACCTAATATCAAGCGTAGATACCCAACCTTGGGCAGAAAAGTGGAAGCTCTCGCTCCATTCAGATAAGCCCTTTCCGCACTTCGACTTATTTGAAGGCAGCACTTTTGACGGTAAACCGGCTCTTTTCGTGTTCGCCTACATTTTAGCGTTGCCTTCCTGGGCAGACTACAACACCCACTACAACCGCTTACTACTAAAGGGAGAGTATGGAAGGCTGACTGGGAAGACGTTGGGAAATGACATGGTTCCCACAGTCTGTTGGTGGTGTGGAAAGTCCTTTTCCCACCGGACCTTTTCAACAATTGCCAATTCTCCCAGTGTTGCGCAAGAGGCCCCCTCGACCGGCCCTATTGAGGAGCGCCTGAATGACATTGAGGACATGCTTTTAGAGGCAATGTCAGCCATAGCAGAGCTAAAATCCCATCGGGGAAATGGCGACTTGTACTCCACCTTGAAAGACCTCCAAGATTTGGGGGCGAAAGTTACCATAGAGGTGGGCAGTAGTGAAACTTAAGCAACGGCCCAAGAAAGTGAGGGTGTTACCGGATCAAAAGCCTAAGCGTCTGGACTTGAACTCTAACCATAGAAGGGTTCTGGAAAAAGTTGAGAGCCTTTCTCCGGAGATGGTAGCGGAGATGGTAGCGGAGATAGAGGAATGGGGAGGTTCATTAACCCCCTCTTTTTCCCAGGATCAACCCTTCTATGACCCCTCCTATATTGCCTCCTTCTTAGGGCTGTCTCTGCCCACGGTGGAAAGGTATACTGATGGGTTTGTGCGTATCATTCGGCGTGAGGGGGAAAGTGCTAAAGACTTCAAGGCACGCAAAAGGACTTTCCATTCCCCCGAGACGCCCCTCCTAAGCCGCATCTTGGCTCAGAACACGTCCCCCCGTTCCTACAGATTGATCTCTGCACGCGTGTTGATTTTTGTTTGTCTATCTACAACTTCAGTGAGGTCTGCCGATAAACGGCTAAGAGACCTTCAACACAGCTTACAAAGCATGTCTGGAATTACCCCGGCTAAGGCCCGTAAGATTGGCCCTTTGGAAGCAGTTCGGAAGTGGGATGTTTAATGAAAATCTTTTATCTGAATCGCGTTGAGGATGAGTCGGGCATCAGCGGCACTGGCAGAGTGGCCCAAGGATTTGTAGCGGATAATGGAAAGGTTGCTTTGTTCTGGTTGAGTGAGCATCCCAGCGTTACTATCTATGACAATATCGGAGAAGTGAGAGCCATCCATTCTCATGAAGGGAAAACGGACTTGGTATTCGATCCTGAATGGAAGAGAGCCTACGGGGAAATCACAAGTGCTTTGGAAGGGGTAAGTGTGTTAGAGGTGGTGCAGTCTCGTCTCCCTTCGGAGGGTGCGGCGGCTAAACTTTTGAAAGCCCCCTCTGATAAGCCGTGAGGCGGTAGGCTCCTTATGGCCTTCAGGGGGTAGGAGGCGTTTTGAGCATTGACTTTAAATTAGGCCATCCATGCCCCCACCTCATCATAGAGGAAAAGGTGGAATTGGCCACGGATCGGCAGACCATGTTCCTACGTGGTCCTGTCTCCAGCGGTCCCAGCGTTCGCATTTTAGTCAATGACTCTTATTATGCTAATCCCCAAGGGACTTACTCCAAGGCTCAGCTTTCCTCCTCTTCCCAATCCCCTTACCGGATTCGGAGTTGCGTAGAGGAGTTGGGGCCTGCCGGTAATGAGCTCACCGTTACCACCGAAGTGGGAACTGCTACAGTTTCTCTCCCGGAGGGGGAGAGGGTGCCAATCTCCAAGATTAAAACCTTTTTAGAGCTTTCTGCTGTAAATGATTTGGTGACTGTGGGGGAGATGAACGGCTACTTGCTACTTACGGAAAAGGGTAATGTGGGACGCAGCGCCTCTATCACGGTAGGGGGAAAGGGAGCCATCGCTTTGGGCTTTGTGCAGATGAGAGCGATGGGGAAAGAGGTTCTCCCTCCCTGGGGATTATTGGCCATTCCCAATCAACTCCCCACCCTGCGCGCAAGCGGCGCTCCTCAAGAGAATATGGCCCGCTACCCCTTTTTCAAGGAGCCTTTGAAAGGGAACCCCTCATTAAAGGTCACCTATACCACAATAGGCAATCAGTGTCCTCGTTGTCAGGGAACTCTGATTGAGAATGACTACAGGTTTAATGTCTTAGGCACCCTTATCACCGTGTCGGATGCCGATCTGCTCTACCAAGAATGCTTCAAAGCTATCCTTACGCAAAAGGGGAGTAATGCATATCATGTGGCGTATGGTAGTGATATCATGTCCCGCATCGGGGCCAAATTAGGCTCAAGTGTCTCCATGCTCATCGAACAAGACATCCGCAATTCACTGCTGAATGTGAAGGGGTTGCAAGAAAGTCGTGCTCAATACCAACCCGTGACCCTATCTGAAAGACTCTATGAAATCCGGGCAGTGCAAATCACCTCTTCGGAAGACGACCCCACGTTGTTTTTTGCGGATGTTGTAGTGTCCAATATGTCCCAAAAACCCATTTCTTTGAATATTGCCTTTTCTGTCCCAGGGGCTACAGCATTGGCTGGCTCTAATGGCAGGTCATTAGGGGCGTCCGCAACAGGTGTTGGGTTTCCCTGAGGTTAAACTATGAGTGTCCAAATTTACGGCCCAGATGGAGTTCTGAGAAACTCAGTAGTTTTCACTACGTCCTTGGAGAATCGCTTCTTCTCAGGGGTAATCCCTTCGGATGCCGTGGAAGTCCAGGTTTCCATCAACGGGTCGGAATTTTCATCAGATCCCTCTTTAAGTGAGTGGGGGGATGGCAAATGGACCGTTCCTAATTCCCAGTACTCTCCCGAAGGGTTAGAGCTTTTAACAGGGGTGAACACCGTTGAGGTACGGACACTTTTACCTTCCGGGTCTTTAACGCCGCCCGCTAAGGCGGAGGTGACCTTGAAGTCAGTTCTGGACTTAGGCGTGGTGGCAATCGTCCCCACCAATATCGCCGTGGTGCAAAATGATGGGTCGATCACTCTCTCTGCTGAACCCGGCATTGTAGAAGGTCAAAGCCTATACGAGAGTGAGATCCCTCCTGGCTTTGTCGGCATCAATGTGTACGCTTCCCAGTTCGCAGGGGGCGGGTCAACGGGGTACCTAAAAGCGACTGAGCTCCCTATACAGGAGGGGGAAAAGAGGCAAGAGACAGCCCCCTTCGGAAGTTTGACTGTTGATGTGGACGCCGCCGTGTCTGCTGATGGTGCGCACTTAGCAGATCCCATGTTTTTCCGCTTAGTTGGGACGCAAGAGAACAACTCCGAAGTCACGTTGCAGTCCGACTTCAACCAAAAGTTCGAGATTCCCGAAGGCGTAAACAAAATGAAAATGGCCACTTCCGTATCTACGGTGCGTGATGTCATTGTCTATTCTTTCACTCACCTTCGCGAGGCTGGCCCAGCCCAGAATACGGTGCGGGTGGGAGCCTGGGCCGCTATGCCGGTAACCTCTCCCCTCTACTACGTGGTGACTGGGGTTTATTATGACGCCGCCTCCAACACGGAGTATGAATCGTCCTATTCTGAAGAGGTGGTGGCGCACCCCTTGCAGGTTACCACGGCTCTCTCATCCATGCCATCGGTTTCCCGACAATCTATTGTCCAATCCTACATCAGGTCTGTGTTTAGATCGAACCCTCAGGTGAAGGTGGAGCCAGGATCGGTCCTTAGGGATACAGTTATTGATCCCTTCTCGGGAGAGTCTGAACGTCTGCGATTTATTTTTGATTTCTTCCAGCGGGCGCGAACGCCATCTCTTCTGCTGCAGGTTGACGATCCCACCAATTCGGGAACCTCGGTCTCGGTTGCATCCTCCCCGTACAAGCAAGCCTTAAAACAAGCTCTTTACTTAGGGTCTGATCCGGCTGTTCAAGCCTTAATTGACTCCTCTTTCAATTCTATGGCCAATAACTTTGGCCTCATTCGGAATCCAGGGACCAGGTCAGCGGGAGAGGTGACATTCTACACCACCAGCCGACCCTCTTCCAGCCTTAATATCCCTTTGGGGACCACCGTATCGGGAGGCCCCTCTACCTTCAGTACTCTGAAAGGAGCCTCCATCCCTATCAATAACTTGGCGGCCTTCTATGACCCTGTTTCGGGAAGGTACAAGGTGACAGTCCCTGTGAGGGCCACCTCCCCTGGGGCCGCTGGTAACTTAGGGTCCGGTCAAGTCACCGGTTTGGTGTCCGCTATTGGGAGTTTGAGGGTGGTCAATGAAGGTGCTATGACGGGAGGGTCAGGAAGGGAGTCTAATTTAGCCCTGTCCACCCGCATAATGAATACCCTGGCTTCTGTGGATTCGGGGACTGAGAGGGGGTATCTGCAGACTGCCGCTGATACTCCCGGCGTGGTTCAAGCCCAAGTGGTAGCTGCGGGCAACCCTCTCATGTTGAGAGACCTGAATGCAGAAGGTCAACATATGGGAGGTAAGGTAGATATTTGGGTTCAAGGTACCAACACGGCCACGCTAACTGATGCCTTTGCATTCACTTTCGATATTATGGAGGATGTTCAATTCGAGGTGTTGGGAGATCCTTCGGAGTATACGTTTAAGGCGGTTGACCCTGCTCTATCTCAAAGTTCTCCCATAGTAGAAATGCTCAACTACCCCAATTTCGGGCTTAAGTTTCAAAACGTCTCTACGGGGGAAACCTTCGACCTTACCGATGTTGCATACCCCACCTACAATACTATCAAACTCTCAACGGACGTGGTGCAACCGCTGGTCGATTTAACGGACGTGTGCTTAGGCTCTTATCGGCGCAGGACTGCTTCTAAGTTCACGTTGCCGCGACAACCCGTGTCGTCCATTTCGTCAGTCACTGGCGAAGTGAGTGGAGTTTTACCTTCCTCAGCCTATTACTTAGCACACCCATTTGCGCCCTTGGGACAAGGGCGCTCCGCTTTGGCGGGCGATTTCCTTCAGGTTGTCCCCTACGTCAATGCGGCGGGAGTTACAATCCCTTCGGGTAACTTATTAGCTGTCGAGGATGAGGCCCATGTTCTTATCGGGTCTTATCCAGAATTTCTTGAAAAGTTAGGGGCTGTGTACTTTTCTATTGTAGTGACCTCTGAGGATGGGCTTACCACTTACCGAGGACCAGATGACCCGAGTGGGGATCCCGACTACACCGTCACCTTAGGAACGAACACTACAGCGGTGTCACTAACTCGCACCACCACGGGAAATATCCCCAGCGGAACCCCTGTTTTAGTCAGCTATTCTCACGATGAGAACTTTTCGGTTTCCTACGCATCCAATCAAATTGTCAGCCAAACCCAATTGGAAGTGGACGCAGATAAGCACGCCACAGCGGATGTCTTAGTCAAGGAGGCTGTACCCCTTCCCGTAGATATTGAGGCTACTTTGGTATTGGTTAAGGGTCGAGTAGCCAGCACCGTAGACACGAGTTTAAGAACTAATTTGGCAAACTTTTTCAATAATCTCCGGCTGGGCGATCCTGTCCGACAATCCGACATCATTGATGTCATGGAGCAGACAGATGGCGTTTCTTATGTGGTAGTGCCTCTCCCTAAACTGGTACCCTCTCCAGACGCCCTTATTGTCCGGGAGGAGCTGGATACAGATATTGCGTCAGAGTCTACCTCGCTCTCGGCTCTCAGCACCAATACGGCGATAACTTACATTCTTAACAACCCCCTTATGTATGCCACGTCCAATGGGGGCGGTGGAGAGGGAGTCTTTAAGGCGGTGTTCCAGAATGACGTTGGCTTAACCTTGTTGGAAGGGTCAGTCACCTTAGAGTCCTTAGGGGAAGCACCTGGAAACGCCTACATTATCGGGAATGGGGGAGCCTCTATTTCTGGGTTTAGCGATGACGCTACCCTTTCTTCTCAAGGGTACACCACCTCAACCGCCATTGTGAACAGGCGCAAAGAATTGACTGCTAATCATGTCTTGATCTCCCTTCCTCCAGGCCAGTCCCCTACTTCTTACAACTACGCATGCACCTACGGCACCGTGGAAGACATAGGTGCCAAAAACTTCGATCCTGGAGAGGCTCAATTCTGTAGTGCGGGCGTGTTCACGTTCACTTATGATGAAGATCAATAATTGGGGTGAGGTCCGACAGGCACGGACGCCGGGTTGTTACCCCGGAGGTTGTTGGTTCGAGTCCAACCGCCCCAGCCTTTGAGTCGATATTTCTGCTATACAGGGTATAGTCGGGCACACCTCAAAACCCTTTGGAGAAGGAAATGTCAGAAACTTTTGGCGACGTGGCCCCTGAAACTGTTAACGCTATCGCTCAGATGCGCGAGAGGGCTAATTTGCTCCTTCGTGAAATGGGAAAGATGGAATTTCAAAAGATTCAAATGAGTCGTGAAATTGGGGATTTAGAAAACCGTACTAATGGCATCTTGAAGATGGAAGCGGAGCGGTTGGAAATTCCCGAGGGAGTGACTTGGAGCCTGACCCCTGAAGGTAAGGCGATTCCTGTGGAGGAGTAAAGTGTCGGGATGGGAGCCAACAACGGGCCAGTTCCCTTGGCCCCCCGCCAACGCAACGGCGATGTCGGCTTTCCATTCATCGGATACCGATCTCAGATGGGATGACCCCAGTACGGTCCAGACCGGTCCTGCAACCCCTACTACTACGGCCTCCGTTAGTATAGAGGTTGCGGGGAATCCCAACGTCCTCACTGCTTCGACCGCCAGCTTGACGGTGGTGGGAGCGCCCCTTACCGGCTCCGTCGAGATAGGGGGAGTGACTCTGACGGCGGTTGCTGGTGCGCCTGGGGTGGATCAGTTTGACGGATCTTCCGCAGTGGCCGCTACTGTAGCTACCAACTTAGCGGCAGCCGTAAACACCGGAAGTGTGGGAACGTGGGGGATTGCTACCGCTGAGGCTGTGGGGGCGGTAGTTAATCTGACCGCAGGCACAGCCGGGGCTGCCAGTAACTCCATCACCCTTTCCTCCTCTGCCAGCAATATCGACGCGTCAGGAGCTACATTTAGTGGCGGCTTAGATGCGGATACGTTGACTTTGGACGGGCAAGTAATCACCGCCGTGGCTACGCGGACAGCAGGCGCGATGGACTTTGGAGTTGGACCCACTAACTTCGATACCGCCCAAAGCATTGCCGACGCTATCAACGATACCACGAACAACTTGGGGTTTATCACCGCCACGGTTGATGGGGCCATAGTCACCATCTGGGCCTTCCTAACAGGTGTTATGGGCGATGGGATCATCATTTCCACCACTAACGCCACTGCCCTTGTGGCCTCAGATTCTCAAACAAGTGGGGGCAGCGGCGTTCCATGTCCGGGTAAGTCCAACACTCAATGGACCATCGTAGGGGTGAACATTTACCGCTCCGAAACCGGGGAAAGAGGACCTTACTACCGGGTAAATGACATACCCGTAGCGTCCATGTTCTATCGGGACCGCACTAACGTGGTAGAGACAACCGGTGAGCCTATCCCTTGGGATGGGTTGGAGTATGGGAACGGTTGGACCTTTCGGGGAGATTCCCCAAATTCTGATGCCTGGAGGTTGAGGGTAAAGCACCAACCCATAGTTAAAAGGTTCCATCAGGGTGACGCCATCCCCGCTAACTCTCCCAACGATGTTGAAGTTTATGTGGATGGAGTGCGCGCACCGGTCTATCAAGTTTTTGGCCAAACCGGGGAAATTGACTTAGACCGTGCAGCGGTTTGGGACCCCTCTACCGAAACCTGGGTCAACCCCCCTACTCCTACAGCTACCAGCTCGGTAACGGTGAACTACCATTGGCTGCGGTCGAACAAGTTGGTGGGAGACTTAGATAAAAAGGCCAAGGTTTTCTATCGCATTACGACAGTGGCCGTCGATGAGTCAGGGGTAAGCCCTACGGGATTGGTGGAAACTCCCCTTGGCTATTGCGAGCCAATTTCTCCCGTGAACTCCGAAAAGATGGACTACATCTGGAAAGAGGCAGTTCGGAGAAACCGCTGGATTTTGGAACAGGGTGGAGAGCGCGTAAAGCTATTCATTCGTCGCGTGACTGGGGTTCCTTGCCAATGCGTGTGGGACCCTCGCCTGGAGGCGTACTCTAAGCAGCCTATGAACCAATGCTTGTCCTGTTACGGGACTGGCTGGGTAGGAGGCTATGAGGGGCCGATAGACATCATTGTAGGGCCTGACGATTCAGAGCGCCGGGTAGCTCAAACTCCTAACGGAAGACGCTTAGAGCACATGTACGAGGTGTGGATCGGCCCCTCTCCTATGCTCTCCCAGAGGGACTTCATCGTTAAGCAAAATGGGGAGCGGTACAGCATTGGTCCTGTAAGGCGCACGCAGGTTCGCGGTTTGGTTCTCCAACAAGCATTCCAGATTGGATACTTAGACACCGGGGACATTCGCTACCAAGTTCCCATGGGAAGTCTGGAGAGACTTCCGTGGCCGGAAACTCGTATGACTAATCCCGAGGACAGTCCGTGCGAAGAGGTTGACCCTCATCCTCTGGGATATGACTACCAAGCTACGCCTATGATGTCTGAAACTCCTAAGATCCCTGATGGAAGGGAGAAGCGGGGCCGCACCCCCGTATGGCAGAACATTATGTATGGGGGCAAAGGTTCTGGGAACAGCTAATGGCACGATGCGGTCGATGCGGGTTGTGGAACGAGTACCCTTCTTCCCATAAAGAGAAAAAGTACGCAGGCGTGTGCATGTGGTACCAGCTTAGGCTTCATGAAGCCGATGTCTGGGAGCCGCGTGAGTGTGGGGATTTCTTTGAGAAGATACCGGGCCTTCACCCTATGGACCACTTTGACTTCAAGATTAAGAGGGACAACTTAGGGGAGGCTTGGGTTGCTGCTCGTTTCTCTAAACGCTTGGCCTGGTTCGGCCTTGCCGTTTCCATCATCAGTTTGACTTTCACTTTATGGGATAGGTTTCATGGCTAAGCAAGCACAAGTTCGTGTGAAGGGGGTTTATGGGAAGCCTATATCCAAAGCTGCAGGGAACCCGATTCAGCTCACATCTACACAAGTGAAGAAAGCAGCTGCGATCATTCTGAAAGTTTTGAAGCGCGAGATCAAAAAGGACATGACAAAGGCTTCTACCCGAGGGGCTGGACAACCCGTTCCTATTCCCAACTCCCGTAAATTTCTGGCGTCATGGAAGGTGCGTGTTAGCGGTAGGTCTACAATTGAGATCACGTCTAATTGGCCCACCGCTAAAGCCCATACCGTAGAGAAGCAATCTGGCCCATACAATATGAAGTGGTTGATGCAGCCTAAAGTGCCGTATGCCAGAATGGTTCAGAAAGACGGGGTAGTGGTAGTTAGGACTACTCCTCCTCAAAGCGGCACCGCTTGGATCCATCCTGGGTTTAAGAAGTACGGCTTTATTGAAAGAGGGGTTCGCCTGGGAAAGATAGAGGCAATCAAGGCTTTATCTCTGGAACTTATTCAGAAGGCTTTGGATGAAGAGGTGGACGTTGGCTGAGTATTATGTAGAAGCGACCACCTCTTCGGTCCTCATAGAAGATTTAGGAAAGTGGGTGCACCCCCACTCTCCCTTATGGGTCTCCGCTAAAGAGCTCCAATCCTCCATTTGTATCGCTAAGTTGAAAAAGATGGGGCGGTTGCGGGTAACATCTAAAACCCGCAGTCAGGAAGTAAGAGTGAGCAATAAGCCACCTAAACCACCACCTCCTCCCTTTATGGCTTTGTCACGTCCTCGGCGTGGTACGCCTAAGAAGCCCACTCAGATGAGTGTGGCCGAGGCCCAGAAGTTAGCTATCCAAGCCGCAGAAGAAGCGGCCCAGAAAGCGGCTCAACAAGCATTAGAGGGGGTACTGGGGAATCTCCCTCAGCCCGCGCCCGCCTCTCCCTCTATCTCTCCCGCCCAGTTAGAGGAAGCCTTGACTAAGGTGCTGGCTTCCGTTCAGTTAGCGCCCGCCGCTTCCCCTGGGAATACAACAGCCCCAGTTTCTGCTGGCCCTGAAGAGCCTGTTTATATCCCTAAGGGTATTGTCACCGAGAGTGCTACCGATTTGGACATTCAATCATCATCATCCGAAGATTCATCTTTAGGTTCTGCCGCCTCAGCCCTTAAAGCGTTGAAAGGCAAGAAGAAGAGTAAGGGGAAGAAGTAAATGGCAACCGCAAAGAAAGCTAAGGCGCTTGGAGTGGGCCTCGATATTGGGACTATGAACTTGGTGGGCGCTCGGCGTAAGTCGGGGGAGACCGTGGAAACGTCCCGTATGCGGGATGCGTTCTTAGACTTGGACGCGGGCGCAAAGAAGATGTTGAAGCTGTCCGGTGTCAACTTCATTGATAACGGTGAGGACGGGATCGTTGTAGTTGGTGATGCAGCTATGGAAATGGCTAACGTCTTCGGACGGGAAGTGCGCCGCCCCCTCTCCCAAGGTCTTATCTCTGCTGGTGAGATGGATGCGTTAGAGGTTTTGGGCGTTCTCGTTAAGAATGTTCTGGGGGAACCTCAAGCAAAGAATGAAGTGTGCTACTTCTCGGTTCCTGCATCCCCCGTGGATGAAGACCGGGATGTTGTATACCACCGAGGCGTCTTTGAGCGTATTGTTGAAGAGTGCGGCTACGAAGCCTATGCGGGTAACGAGGCCATGGCCATCGTTTACGCGGAGACTGCTAAGGAAGGCTTCTCAGGACTTGGCATCTCTTTCGGTTCTGGTATGTGTAACTTGGCTCTGGCCGTGAGTGGCGTGGAAGGTTTGACTTTCTCGGTAGCGCGGGGTGGTGACTGGATTGACGGAGGTGCCGCAAAGGCTACCGGCTCCACGAGCAGCCGTATCTGCGCCATCAAGGAAAAGGGGATTGACCTCATGGACCCGAAGAGTCGGGAAGAGGAAGCCCTGTGCTTGTACTACAAGAGCCTGATTGAATATTGTATCGACCAGACCGCTCGCGAGTTTGACAAGATCAAAGATAGATTTGCGCTGCCAAACGCGATACCGATTGTGGTAAGTGGGGGAACATCCCTGGCGGGCAATTTCTTAGAGTTCTTTCAAAAGACCTTTGAGAAAAAGCGCAGGAAGTTTCCCATCGAGGTTAGCGAGATTCGCCACGCCTCAGACCCTTTGAATGCAGTTGCGAGAGGACTTCTGATCCAAGCGATCCAGGAGTATGACGAGGATTAAGATGGGAAAAGTTGGACGGTGGAGCAATATGGATCTCTACGGCAACGAGCAATCAGGAACTTGGAACCCGGCCAGATTAGCGCGGGGCGATAATCCTGAAGCGTTGGTTGAGAATGCCATGGATAATATCGCAGACTGCTACCTGCGGGAGATTGGCCGACCCCCGCGCCGGATGGAGCTGGAGTTGCTTTGGAGACGCATCCTCGAAAGGAAGATGCCGATCAATATCCAACGGTGTTTAGAGTCCGAGATTCTGTGATTCGGTAGAGCATCTATTCCTTTCTCCTGGTGAGGAGGGAGCGATGTCCCCGAATGAGCTACGAGCCATAAAAGCGGAATTAGAGAAGCGTGCTTCCGAGCAAGAGGCCGATAAGCTGGAAGCTGAGGCCGAGGCTAATAACGCCCAGGCTGAAGCTGACCGTCAGAAAGCCGATGCCGCCCGTATGAAGGAGTCCGCTTTATCTGAAGCCCAGGCCCTCTTAAAGCAGGCTGAGGTGATTGGATGAAAAACCTCCGTGCCATCCTGTCTGAGGAAGGCCTGATTAAGGAGTCCGCTTCCGTAAGCGACTTTGACAAAGGCAAACTCAGCAACAAGATTCGTCGCATGATCAACGGCAAGTTGAACCGCGTCGGCTTAGACGGCAACGGACGTTTCCAGACCCCTCAGAAAGGGTACGTGCGCGCACTTGACGTGCTTCAAAGTTTCGGGATTGAGTTGGGTGAGGTGGTTTCTTCCTCCAGCTTCCGGAGGGATGCCAACCAGTTCAACGTCCATTTGGCGTTCAAGAACATGGATGACCCCTTTAGCCCCAGCGATATTCAGAACACTATGCTTCATATCTCATACACTAAGTTGGAAGACGATAGGTATGAGGTACTGGCTTACATGACTTGAGGGTGGCATGAGCGAATCTCTTAAATTAGGATCTTCCCCTGCCGGACGGTTGAAGATTTGGGTTGAAGGCCCCAGCGGAAGCGGCAAGAAGATGAGAGGCAACTCCATGAGAGACGTGGAGAAGATCATCAAGGCTCTTGACAAGGCTTTTAGCGGAGACATTCGAGATTTGGAACGTCTGGGGTTGGACCCGGCTTACGCATCCTCCTATCAAGTTGGGGTTTTGGATGCGAATGGAGATCAGTGGATGGAAGAGAGTGGAGAAATGGTAAAGGAAGCAGGATACACCCTACACCAGCGCAACCCGACGATGAGCCGTCACCCACTCGATAAGGGTGGGAAGGTGAAGGGCTACATTGCCTTCTACAAGGGAAAGAAGATGGAAGTCAAAGCCATCTC
>Ga0163180_10000608_pt1 | contig 20779 bp, 17 predicted proteins | sample AtlANTMetagenome_2_FD_109647 | JGI IMG/M metagenome (GOLD analysis project Ga0163180, IMG submission 109647) | Marine eukaryotic phytoplankton communities from the Atlantic Ocean - Atlantic ANT 4 Metagenome | ecosystem: Environmental > Aquatic > Marine > Oceanic | place: North Atlantic Ocean...
TGTGCACGATCCGGCCCGACCCCTTTGAGAAATTGAATCGGGGTTGATAGTTCAACGACACCGTCGGATTGCTTATGAGCGTTTGCGGCCATGCACGTATTGTATACGTCTTAGTATCCGGTCAAGCCTGCGAAGTGACAGTCGACATCAATTCACCAACTGATTCGGGTTCGATGTAAGCAGGTAATACCACCTTGAATGTACTGCCCACGCCAATTTGACTCTCCAGAGAAATCTCTCCGCCTAGAATGCGACACATTTCCTTGATAATCGATAGGCCCAGTCCGGTTCCGGAAAATTCCCGTTTGAAATTGTCGGCCGTCGGTGAAACACCACCTTGTCTGAACTTCTCAAAAATGACTTCCTGGTCTTCTTCTGAGATTCCAACTCCGGTATCCGCAACCGTCATTTCGATCTGCTCATTGCGAACGATCGTGGTGACCGTGATTCGACCACTCTCTGGAGTGAATTTAATAGCGTTGGACAAGAGGTTGGTGAGAATCTGCTGAATCTTCGACTGATCCTGGTAAACCAATTGGTCGCCGGTCTCAACTCGCTTCTCAAGATCGATACTCTTTTCGTTAATTAGTGAGGCGACCAGATCACACTGAGCTTCTACGATTGCCCGCAGGTCTATTTCAGCTGGCTTGACTTCCATCTTACCGGCTTCGATCTTTGCAAGATCTAAAACGTCGTTGATCATCTCCAGTAATAGCTGGCCGGATGATCTGATATTTTGGATGTAACGGTTTTGCTTCTCATCGAGATTAGGGTTGTCCTTTAAGACATCGGAAAATCCCAATATGCTGTTGAGCGGTGTTCGAAGTTCGTGGCTCATGTTGGCAAGGAAGTCGTCCTTCAGCCGATTCATTTCGTAAAGCTGTACATTGACCTGAGCCAGTTCATCGATTTTACCATCGAGATTTAGATTTACATTCTTAAGCTCATCCTGAGCTTCTGTCAGGTGTCGCACCATGCGATTAAATGAAGTTGCAAGGTGCTCAAATTCATCATCCGTTGAAATGTCCGCGCGTTGCTTCAAATCACCTCGCCCAATGGACTCGCTAACCACTGTTAGGTGCTTAAGTGGTCTTACAACCAGAAGCCGTATGATTACGTAGAGTGCAATCATGGCTACAAACACAGTCACGATGGCCACCGTGATCAGCAACGCTCTGGCGTTATCCATTGCCTGCTTTGTCTCATCAAATGGCATGACCATCTTCAGAACCGCAAACATGTCAATGTCCGTATCCGCACCTTCACCTACAGCAAGTGCATCTGAGTCGATCTGGCGATGACACTGAGTACAAACATTTGCCCAGTGTATTTGTTCGTAATAGTGATATTCATTTTGCTCAGCGACAATGCGTTCAGCTGCCATCACTTTTTCGTTCACGTCGAAGAATTGCACACCTTCGATTGCTCGGACTGGCCCTTCGTTGTTGTTTCCGTCTCCCTGTGTTTGTCGATCCCGATAGCGTTCTTTGAGAGCCGTAATGAGACTGGTTTCAACTTCAGACTTCGGCGTGTATTGATCTTCAGAAGATTCACTACCAATTGCCGAGTCGAGCAGCGTAGGAACCGGATCGCCGTCCAGAATCAGTACGCTAGTGTTATCGGCAGTCGCTGCGCGATCCCATATCTGACTGACAATCTCGTCAGAGAACAGGGTAAAGTCCTCTCGGGTATCAAGAACGTTGAAATGGTGACCTAGCAGTCGCATTTGGATTTGATCGTGGGTGCCACTGCGAGTGTTTTCGATGACTAGGTCATAGGCAACACGATCGACACCCCAAAACGCACCGCTGATCAAAACGGTCAGCCAGAATCCGAATAACAAACGGCACTTGCGTTCCAGACTCGTCTCACCAAGGACGTTTTTCCAAGATCGTGCCATCAAATTTGCTCGTCAGTCTAAACAGAAACCTGTCTGTATCATGTTAACTGCAATCGACCGGAAGTCCTATGTCATTGTTTGATACATGTGATTGGTAGGCCCTGTTAGCGATACAGCTCCTCCTGGCTGATATACGCCTCCACCGCTCTGGGCGTTTGAAACCGCACGCCGATGTCTTTCGCAATCGCCGACCGTAATTCGCGACTGCTCAATCCTATCAGTGGCATATCCACGCGCATCCAAACCGGTGAGTCCACTGGAAACATGTCACCCTCTGGCTGCGGACTATCAGGACGGCAGACAACCGCAATACTCACCAGCTCGCAAATGCGTTCCGGATTCTTCCACTGTCCTAAATCCGCGAGGCTATCGGCGCCCATGATAAACACAAATTCGGTGTCCGGGTTTTCGCTCGTTAAGATCTCAAGCGTTTCATAGGTATAACTCGGTCCGTCACGGTCAATTTCACTGCGACAGATCTCAAAAGCATCATGACCACCAATTGCCAACTCGAGCATTTCCACCCTTTGCCCAGGAGTCGCACTTGGGCCATCCTGCTTCAGTGGATTCATTGATGTCGGTAAGAACCAAACTGCTTCCAATCGACACTGTACGCGCGCGCTCTCGGCCATAATCAAATGGCCATAGTGCACTGGATCAAAAGAGCCACCAAGAATTCCTATTCGTCTGGACACACTGCGTCCTCAATTTCGCTCGATATGCATTTCCACGCCGCCACGTCGGCAATTCTGAAATCACCGGATAATCCGACGTCATCGCCTAGTATCCGTTAACAACTCCGATTTTAGTAGGGTACCCTAACGGTTTTAGGCCTGTCACTCCTGTACCACGACGCTTCTATTAACCCATTGCGCAAGCCACCTAAGCGTGTAGAATACGTCGTGGCTCGAATGGACTATGATCAAGCCAGTCGTTAAACAGATGATGTTGCAGGATGTGCTTCGTAAATGCGTCAGCAAGGATTATTCGATAACACGCCGGAAAACGTGGAGGCACCCTGGATTGCCGACTCTGCGTCTGACCAAACCGTTGCGACTATCATTTTTAGTGAAATGCCGTGGGGACCATTCGACTATAGAGTGCCAAGTGATTTGATGGAGTCCATCGCACCGGGCAAGCGGGTTGCCGTTCCGTTAGGTCGTGGAAATCGCACCGTAACAGGCTTTTGCGTTGCACTCACACATGAATCCGGTGGTCAGGTCAGTCGGCCTCACAAGCTGAAATTCGTTGACGAAGTCGTCGATGATCGCGTGCTCGCGTCGGACCACATGCTTCAGCTCACCAAGTGGATGAGCGACTACTATCTGGCTCGCTGGGGCCAGGTGTTACAGGCAGTCATTCCCTCCGGCGTGCGTACTTCAGCCGGCACACGTGAGGTGACTTTTTACGAGCTTCATTCAGATTTCGATCATGAGGAAATCGAAAAACTTCCGGGCAAGCAACGAAAGGTAGCTCAGATGCTTGCTGGCAGCCCCATGCCGCTAACCGGAGATCAGCTTTCCAAAATGGCTGGATGTACCATGGCCCCCATCCGAAGCCTCGTCAAAAAGGGAGTGCTCAACACAACCAAACGCCGAATCAATACCGGTAACACCACTAAAACCTCTGTAACCAAACAACCAAACATCCCACTCAACGCCGATCAATCAGTGGCATATGACGCCATCATTGAAAGTCTACGTGCACAACAATACGAAACCTTGCTAATGCATGGAGTCACAGGAAGTGGCAAAACCGAAGTTTACATGCAAGCCATTGAAGAGGTAATTCGGTACCGACGGCAGGCCATTGTACTTGTTCCGGAAATATCTCTTACACCTCAAACATGTGAACGATTCCAATCCAGATTTGATACGGTGGCCGTCCTTCACAGTCATTTAAGTGACGCTGAGCGCCACTGGCACTGGCAGCAAATTGCGGATGGCAATGTCCAGGTGGTGATCGGGGCCCGCAGCGCCATTTTTGCGCCAACACCACATCTGGGTCTATTGATTCTGGACGAAGAACATGAACCAACATTTAAACAAGAGACTATCCCCCGTTATCACGCCCGCGACGTTGCAATCAAGCGAGCACAACTGGAGGGAATTCCATTGGTACTCGGCTCAGCCACTCCATCGCTAGAGAGCTGGCAATCTGCATCCGCCGGAGAATTCAAACTACTGTCGATGCCAAGCCGTGTTTTAGATCGACCGTTACCACATGTTTCAACCATTGATCTGCGTGCAGAGTACAAATCGAAATCCCACCGTGGGGTAATTAGTAGGCCACTTGTCAACGCAATTAAAGAAACCCTTAATGACAATGGTCAAATTATCTTGCTGCTTAATCGACGCGGCTACTCCACGTCGATCCAATGTCCATCCTGTGGCCACGTTGTAAACTGCCCGCAATGTGAGATCCCGCTGACGCACCATAAGTTTGCGCCAAATCAAAAGCTCAGTGAACGCGCAATCTGTCATTGGTGCGAATATGAGATCAATGCACCGGATCGATGTCCCGACTGCTCCTTTGACGGTATTCGTTACGGCGGAGTTGGCACACAAAAACTTGAAACAGAGATCAATGCCCGCTTTCCGGAAGCAACCTGCCTGCGGATGGACAGCGACACTATGACACGTCCAAACAGTCATGAGAAAGCGCTGGATCGATTTCGAAAAGGGGACGTTCAAATCCTGGTTGGCACACAAATGATCGCTAAGGGATTGGACTTTCCAAATGTCACACTCGTTGGCGTGATCAATGCAGACACAGCGCTTCATCTACCAGATTTCCGTGCCGGTGAGCGTACCTTTCAACTGGTAACACAAGTTGCGGGCCGCACAGGGCGAGGAAGCCGCGGTGGATACGTACTCGTCCAGACGTTTACTCCTGAGCACCCGGCGATTCAAGCCGCTGTAAAACACCAGTTTGAGATGTTCGCTGAAAAGGAATTACCGGGACGGCAACAATTTGGTTACCCGCCATTTTGCTCCATGGTTCGTCTCATCGTACGCGGCCCCGACGAGCAACAGACAATGGCATTTGCTGATTTACTTGCCAGGAATTGCCGCAATGATCTCGAAGGCAGTGACGCTAGAATTCTCGGACCGGCACCGGCACCAATCGCGCGCATCCGTGACAAATTCAGATGCCATGTACTTCTGATGAGTGAAAATCTCAACATACTTCAGCAATCGGTGAAGAAGCAAATGGACAGCCTTAAGTCACCGAGTGAAGTCCAATGGGTGGTCGATGTAGATCCACTCAGTCTGCTATAGCGACGCTTCGGTTCGGAAGTGCAACCTAGAACTGATACGCTGCACCTTCAACCACGATGATCACCGGTTCAGGTATTTGCAGGTAACGCGCGACCTTCTTGCCATGCTTTTCCACGAATTTGAAGTAGGCATCCCCAAATCGCTTGATCTCAGAAACCTTCTTCAATTGTCCTTCGGTAACAACAGAATCTACCCATACACCGTTACGAAGATAGAAAGTCTTGGCACCAATATTGCGAACACTTTCAACAGTCACTTCTTCATCCGTTTCAAGATCGCGGAATTTTGCCTGTCTACCGCCACCTAATCCACCCATTCCACCAGGCCGGGTGGCGAAGCCGGCTGGTGCATCAGCTGCCTCAGCTCCGAAGTTTTCGTTACCTGCTCGCTGCAACTCACCCTTGGCGGCTCGCTGCGCGACACCACCGAGCCCGGTCTCCGTGCCTAGTTGAGAAAGCTCACGACGGGTTCTATCGAAGTTGGCCTCGTGATTGAGGATCGAACTTGTCTCATCCGCCAGAAATGCAGTGTACGGTGTGATAATCCCATGGCGAGTTGAGAGCTTTACTAGCTCATCGACCAACTCGTCGTTTTCTCCATTAAGGTCGATGTCATCAATGATCTCGCCTATGCGTCGCATCGCCCAGATCTTCTCGACAAACGAATTTGTTTCGTTACTGGAGTGATCCGTTAGACGAGCCTTGTAGTGCAGAGTTACATTATCGCCACCTAACTCACCATCAAGCACTACATCAAAATTACCCGCTTTTCGATATCGACCAACAAGTACTAACTGTTGACCGGCGAACATATCAAAGTCACCCCGCGGATAAACACGGTTAATCACTTTGCCGTTTTCCACCTTCAGCTTGTTATTTTCAAAGGACAGCTTGATGTTGGTCATGACCGGGCTGGAGATTTGGTTATACAGCTGCGCCACCGGTGCTTCGATGTCTTCATTCGGCCTTACAAATGTACTAACGCCACCGCACTCACGCGACAGTTTGTCCAGGAGTCGACTGTTCACATCGTAGCCGACACCGAAACTAAACACCCGGGCACCTACTCTGTTTTGCATCACGACACTTTTTACTATTTCAGCACTATCTTTGATGCCCGCCGTTGGAATGCCATCTGTCAGAAATACGACGTAACTCGGTGTTCGGTCGTCCTGCATCATTGAAACGGCTTGTGTCAGTGCACCGCTAATATTAGTGCTTCCACCAGCAAACAGCGAATGCACAAATCCAATGGCCTGCTTACGCCGGGAGTCATTGAATTTCTGCATTTCCGGTTGGAATACTTCGACATCCGTGTCATACGCGACAATGTTAAAAAGGTCATCAGGATTGAGTCCATTTAGTACTTGGATCAAGGCCTGCTTAGCCTGATCCATTTTTTCGCCACTCATACTGCCGCTTCTGTCCACAACAAACACGATCGACTTGCGCGTCGGTGGCTCTACCAGTTGAATGTCCGGCGCAGCAAGCAACATAAAATATCCCGGCTCTGATTTATCCGGACGATACGAGAGGACATTTACACCGAGCTGCTTACCGCTTGTGTCATAAAACAAACGAAAGTCACTGGTTGGAATCACGTGTTTCTGAGCAACTTTAACCGTAGCTGATTCCGCACTCGTGCGTTTCATTTCGAGTGAATGAGACGGCGAATAGATGTTTTTAATCTTTGACTCTTCAACAACATTGACAACCAGTTCAAATGATCCGATCGGTCGCGTCGTGAATTGTGCTGCACGCAGTGGGAAAGTCCATTCGGTCAATCCGTTGTACTTTCTACATACCTGGCTGTACCGAATCGTCACGGTACGGCTGGCATTTGCCGGTATGGGAAACACACTTGTACGGAACATGCCATTTCCGATGAATTCCAACAATGCCGGATCCTGGTTTTGGCGGACATAGTTTTCATAAATAGATCGGGCTTCTTTTGCATCCAACAACTTTGCATCGTATTCCTTGCCGTCTACCAGGAACGTCATGCGATCAACCGCACCGTCATAAGGTAATGGAAAAACGAAGGAGGCTTGGATGGTGCGATTGCTGACGTTTTTAATTTGTTGGGTCACTTGAACGCGTGCAACTTGCTGAGAAATCGAGGAGTCAATACGAAGTTTCTCAATCCAATATGGCGCAGATGGTACAGGACGGCTCGGACCAACTCCCGGTGATACAGTCGGTCGCGGCAAACGGATGAGTCTGTCATTTTCGCTTTGGATAACAACCTGTGCACGGACTTCCGAAATCATCCAGGACATCAAGCAGATGGCTAACAACAGCAACTGCGAACGACGCTTCAGATTAGTGATCGCTGATCTCATAGCTAATTCCTTACCAAAACAATCTATAGATAGATTGGATAGATACCAATGTCTAACTGCTTGGTGATTGGACGCAGTTCCGGCATTGAGAGTTCCACTTTTCTAAATTATTCAAGGGTTATTTAGGTTGCTATTTATTTCCGAGCAAGCGTAGTGGCAATTGTTCTTGCAGTTTCTTATCTGCCCTCATCAGATGCCACTTTTAACCAGTTGATGATTGACGATGGAATTATACGGACGCAAACTCGGGTAAGTCCAAAACGGTGTTGCCCCATCAACTTAGTTTTGACAAACTTCCCGTTGCGCCATGAATGATGAATCAATTGAATTCATTGTAAACAAATCATCTATATCAACGCATTTCGGATACCGTGATCGAATCTCCGCCGACAATCAGATTTTCGTTAAATCGGCTGACGACGCAGCTACTGCTCGTCGCCGTTGCCATTAGCTTGTCTGGTTGCTTCAGCATGAACGTTTGGCAGTGGGGTAAGAATGGACCGCCACAAGAGCAGCAACTATTACAGGAAGCTCAAAATCAACCGCGTCTTGAAAACCCCTTAATGGTACCGGTCGTGAACCGAGACGTCCTTTGGAACCAAATCGTAGATACCGTGGACGACTATTTTCGAATTCGTCGCGAAGAACCGATTCAGTTGGTTGGAAACACGCTAACCGAGGGATATATCGAAACGATCGCTACGGATGCAGCCACCATCTTAGAACCGTGGAGGAAAGACGGCGTTGCGGGATATGAACAGATTCACGCAACACTTCAGTCCATCCGCCGCCAAGCAGAGATACGGGTTCGACCTGTGCAAAATGGCTTTCAGATCGAGATTATCGTCCATAAGGAACTTGAAGACCTCGACCATCCGCAATTCGCCAACGTCGGTGGAGCAACCGTGCGACACGATGGATCCCTTACCAGGCCCAGGCCGGGGAATAAGTATGATCGCGAAACCCTTGGCTGGATCCCCATGGGGCGTGATGTAACACTGGAACAAGCCATGCTTAGAGACCTGAGCCAGCGGCTATCGGACGCGCGCTGATCGCTCAATGTCGGCGCGCACGCCGACCACACAGTTGAACAAGTTTTTACAATTGAATCGCAAGCTACATTAGGCAGCGTGCATATGCCAGTACTCGGCCAGCTTCTCAGGCACTTCCACTAGGTGTATTGCCGGATCACTGGATAGCACTGTTCCGATTTGATCAATCTGCTCAAGGCTATTGAGCGCAACGTCTACGAAAATCCAGCGTTTTCCACCGAATTCGCAAAACCCGCTGCTTGCACCACCGAGGTATTCGTATCGAATGTTGTACCCAAGAGACTGGGCTAACTCGATGGCCTGATCTAGAAAATCAACAGGTGCCATAATCCTAATCCTCTCCCGTGCCGCTGAATCTTGCTTCGCAGCAGCACATATTCTTTTTTATCTAACTTCTATTTCTATTGTCGGATTATAGCGAGAAGAGATTCAGTCGCACATGCCACTTCACCGATATCTCACAAAGAGCGTAACTCCTTTGCGCACAACATGTTAAGCCATGCGAGACAGGTAAATCAGAGGAAACAAGCTCGACCGGATAACACAGCTAAACCTTAACGATTGGTAAAACACTACCAATTCGGGCATTTGGAATTGAAATCATCGAGATGGAAACTCCACAATCTGATAGCCAAAACGGCCTTGATACTTGCAATCAGGAGGTCGAAATCCTGCGTGATCAAGTTGAAGCTCTCAAGAGACAACTGATCGACGCTCAACGTCTAACGGCACTAGGCGAACTCGTTGGCACGACGACTCATGAGTTCAATAACATCCTCATGACCATCATGAATTACACGCAAATGGCCATGCGGCATGATGATGAGGAAATGCGGCAAAAGTCGTTTGACCGGATTTTGGATGCCAGTCAGCGAGCCGCCAAAATCACCAACTCGGTTCTCGGCATGGCTCGTAACCGATCCGACACAAAAGAGCCGACTGATTTAAGCCGCATCATCGATGATGCACTCGTGCTGCTCGAACGGGAAATGAACAAATACCGCATCTCTCTCGACGTGCAAATGGATACCGTCCCTCTTTCAGATGTAAACGGAAATCAAATTCAGCAGGTGCTATTAAACTTATTAATCAACGCCCGCCAAGCGATGCCAGATGGGGGTAACCTCTGGATACGTCTGAACCATGACAAAGATACAAACTGTAATCACCTGATAATCCGCGACGCCGGTTCGGGCATTGCAGAAGAGAAATTGCGGAAGATATTCGATCCGTTCTTTACGACAAAAGCTGGCCCGGATAAAAGTGGTAAAGGTGGGACAGGTTTAGGGCTATCTTCCTGTAAGCACATCATTGAAGACCACCAGGGAAAGATGCGGGTGGAAAGCACCGTGGGAGTCGGAACCCAGTTCACTATCATGCTGCCGGTTTGCGAATCATCATCCAATGCTGATGCAGCGTAATCTTGTCGACCTGCGCAAGATTCTCTTAACGGACGACCTTGATCTCGATACGTCCAAGCAAATTCACGATGGAGATTAATCCACCTTCATCACCATCCGCCAGCGACGAGTCACTCAGCTTAATATGTGCGGATGTAATACCGCCGCGACCGAGTGTTGCATCGAGCGAGTGCCAATTTCCATCAACATATACCTCGGTCCACATATGGTAGAAGAACTGGACAACCGGCTCATCCGACGCAGGTGCCTGCACACCGATCAATCCCGTAGCAACCCGTGCCGGCACATCCACAGCACGACAAAGTGCAACGAGTAGAACAGAATGCTCTGTACAGTCACCTTCTTTCTTTTCCAAAACCGTTAGTGCGGAATCAAACACGTTTTCATAATTGGCATCTGTAATGAGCCGACTAACCTCCACTTCAAGCGCCTTGGCGGTCGCAAGTGGATTCTCCTTCTTGTGTTTGCGTGCGAGAGACTTTATTTCATCTGCATCCGACTGAATGAGTGAACTGCGTTTCAAGCAAGCCGCCGCTGGCTTTGGATGACTTGCCTTTGTTAGGCTCACAGAGGAATCTCCAATGCTGGAAAACGTCGTAATTGACGTCGACCTCAATTTTTCCATTACCTGATTCAATATTTGATTCGGACCATTCTTGAGGATTTTCCAATTGTCATCTTTCAATGGAATTGACTCGTCGCGTCGCACGCTGATTCGAAATGTATGGCTCGCGTCATTCAGCAAGTCGACCTGACCAGATGCCTGGACACTCGTCAGTCCGTTAATATCTACCGTATCACTGCTCTGTTTGATGGCGTCTTCTTTCTTGACGCGTTCCATGGTCATGCCAAATCCCGGAATCACACTCTTCAACAACGATCCATCACTTGCGAACCAGTTTGTGCTGTTGATCGTACCGCCTTGAATTTCCTGTTTCATGATCACATGTAATCCCTTATCCCAGGGTTTTTCCAGTCCCGTATCAGAAATGCCTTTTATAGTTATGGTCACCTTTACCGCCGACATGATCTGGGCATCAAACGCAGAATATATGGATTCGGGTTTAGCATCTGTATCTTTTTGGTATTGCTTGTATAGGTCGCTGATGAGATCGAATTGCTGTACGTTACTCAGCCAGGACTCGTCTATTTCGATGCTGCGTTTCGAGTCATCGCTGGAATTCGTAATGTGCAATTCTCCTCCACGGCTTACGCCTTTAATTACGACTTCGTTTTCACCCATTTCCTGATTCACTTGGAATCGCAGCAAATTCCCATCTGCATCTTCTACAAGCAGTGACGATTCTTTTACTTCAGCAACATCTCCATCCCGATTCAATCGCATGAAGAAATCAGACTTATGTTCCATGACCTTTGAACCGTCATCAAGCTTTGACGCTTTCGAGGTCAAGTGAATTCGCCCAACGGGTTTTTCGGCAATGCTCACCCTGTACCAGACATCCATTTCATGCGTCGGTGAAGTATCACCTTTGTCATCAGTACTTGCCTGGGAGATCAGAGGCGAACTGAATAAGCAAATGGTCATACTGCATAGCGCGACGAGAATCTGTTTCGGGAAAATGGATTTCGGTTTGTGAATGCAATTCATAAGTGAAATCGACCTCTTTTAAATAGGCGCTCGTGACAGTTCAATAATATCCAACTTAGTGCTACGCACGCTACCAATGGTTTAATGACCTCTACAGGCACTTCTGTTTTTCTATAGGTAGATTCTCGTTCTACACGCAGATTCCAACCAAAAAGTTTCACTAAAAAGTTCCAGAAGTTTCTCGCACACGTTACACGGTAACCTACGTTTTGGTGTTGGCAGAATCCGGCGAAAGGCCGGCGAGTCACAGGTTGTGCAATCGTCACAGCCCGAATAAATAAATCCCCACACCCCGTAATCGAAACCCAAAACGAGGGTTTCAAACTACCATGTACCCCCAAAACGACGACTTAAAGAAGATCCAGACAGCACGCGGACTTCGCAAAAACAACCCCGGTAACGAACAGCATTTAGAAGAACACCTGGCTGTTAAACGCTATGGCAATTTTCTCCTGACCGATGCAATTCGACCGTCGTATAGCCTGCCAGTTATCCCAAAGCAAGGTTATCGTCACGAAGTGTATAACGACCCGAAAAGTGGCAAAGAATTACCACTGGTGATGGCCTCGGCATCCAGTGAGATCCTTTTTTCAGTCTTCCTTGATTTGCTGGATCCGTTAGGTGAAATCGTCGATGTGATTTTGGAATCCAGCCATATGAATGCGGAAGGATCGCACGAAGATCTTTACCGGTCGCACATCGACATGCCTATTCTCAAGAGTAAGCTTTGGGATTTTGAAGAAATGCTGTTAAACGACGGTTGCTGTGGTATCGCCGTTATGAACCCCGGTAACGAATGTGAAGTCCAGTTTGATGAGCATAAAATGCTCGTCATGTATGGAGAGCCGCTATCGATGTATACCGAAATCCTTCACGAACACGGCATTCACTTGCAAAACGAAATCCAATTCATTAGCGAAGCAGATCACGTACATACGTCGAAGGATGAGTTTCGTAGCCAGTTTGGTGAACTAGCCTATTCACTTGGTGTGACGTTATAACGCATCCGGATTCTTCTTTAGATATTTTTCAGCGTAGGCAAGCAGCGGGTCTATCGTCTTAAGTTGGAGCTTGTGAGGTGGCTTCCACTTCATCCATTCGTAACCACGGTGCTCCGTAATCTCTAGCGTACGGTTGTATTGTTGGTTGCGTAGTCTGGCAAGAAATACGACGAGCGTCTTACGAGCCTTTTTTGAGCGATCACGTTTGTCGGTCACATCGTATTTCAGTTCAAACCGAAACTTGCGCACTCTGCGCAAGTGACGTCTTGAAAAACCAGTTTCTTCCTGCAACTCTCGGTAGGCGCACTCAAGATCGGTCTCCCCTTTATCCACATGACCTTTGGGGATATCCAGTCGTTTAGAATGTTTCAGAATCAGGAATTCCAATTTTCCCGAGTTCTTGTCCTTACGGAAAATCAGGAATCCGCAAGATCGCACTTCACGTTTTGCCAAAGATACCTCCCTCGGCCACCAGCAATTCAGCGACCGCGATAAAAATATCCGTTCACCTTCAAAACAAGCAATACTGTCTCTAAATGCTCACCTAATCTTCATGGGGGAATACGAAGTCAGCAATAAACAACTGGCTTGTACGTTCTTTCGTACGTGTAGTTGTCCACATTAGCTTTTTGCCGTCGGGAGAAAACACAGGCAAAACATCTGCTGACATGCTGTCGGTTATGCGATGCACTTTACCAAGCGTGAATTCACCATCCTTTACCGTATATTTCGACAACCACAAATCATAATTCGGACGTGCATTAGGATCTGAATGATCTGCACCAGACCAAATGAGGTAGGGTTTCTTGGGATGCCAATAGGGGCCCCAGTTGACACCAGTTGTCGCCGTCAATGCCTTCTCGTTCTTGCCATCAATCCCGATGACATAGATTTGCAGGAAATGTTCTTGTGCGCGGTCACTTCGAAAAATCACCCATTTACCATCTGGAGAAATAAATGGTCCTCCGTCGTAACCCGGAGCATTGGTCAATTGGCGAAGTCCTGATCCGTCTGAGTTCATAACGAACAAATCCGGGTCACCGTCACGGGTAGAACAAAAAGCGATAAGATTTCCGTCACGCGAATAAGCGCCCTCTGCATCGTAGCCTTTGGCATTTGTTAGCTTCTTCGTAATATTGCCGCGCAGGTCGCTTTCATATATCTCCATATTCTCGTCAAACGGCCAGCTATAACGGCGGCGTACTCCGGACTTGCGATCCGCTTCCTGTTGTGCAATCTCCTTGTCTTCTGTTTCTTTCAAATTCGAGTCCGTGTGACTTGAAGCAAACAGGATCTTCTTGCCATCCGGAGAAAAGAAGCTACAGGTCGTTCGACCGCGGCCGGTACTAATAAGTCTCGGTTCTCCACCTTTAAGCGGCTGGGTATAAATCTGATAAAAGGGATATTCGGCTCTTACAGCTTGATAAATGATTTGCTTTCCATTTGGTGAAAAGTAGCCTTCGCCCGCCTTAACAAATCCACTGGTTACCTGAGTTATGTTTTTCAGGTACTTTCCTTCGATGCTCTCAGTTGCGGGTTTTTCCGCAGCCGGTTGTGCCATTGCCAGAGCAGGCAAGAAAAACAAGCATGCGGTTAGTATTGCTTTGCATGTCATAAGATTGTCGCTTCCAAATCTGTTTGCGATAAAAGTACTTCTTAAAATCAAGCGATGTGTGTGCGAGTTAGTATAAAGCCCGAGCAGGTCACTTGTTAGTGGTCAGCCTGCTGTACAAGTCTGAGGCATTCTCTATTCAGACGTCTCCGAATTCGGGTTCCATGGTTGCTCCGTTGTACAAGACTCGCGATTTACCCATCGTGCTGCTACGAACAGAAAATCACTGAGTCGGTTCATGTATGCGAGTACTGTGTCACTGATCACGGTACCTTGATCACAAATCCTGATAATTGAGCGCTCTGCTCGCCGTGTGATTGTACGAGCAAGATGTAATTGTGCTGCCGACTCGCATCCTCCGGGTAAGATAAACTGCCGCAACGGTTCCAGTTCCTGTTGAAGCGAGTCTATTTGCTTCTCTAAATCTGCGATAATTGACAAATCCAATTCCACCTTGGAATCCAGGTTGGCGGGCGTGGCAAGCAGAGCGCCGATATTAAAGAGATGATGTTGCACTGCCTGGCAAATATTCGCGATCCTATCAGGGACGGCGCCTGCCAAGACGACTCCGAGCATGGCGTTTAGCTCGTCGACGTTTCCGATCGCGTCCATACAAATGTGGGATTTAGACACACGAGCTCCACCTACTAAGCCTGTTTCACCGTAATCGCCGGTTTTCGTGTAGATCTTCATTCAAGTCCTCGCCTAGTTCCTCTGAAGTCGCGTCATGAGATTATAAGTCAATTGTCACGCCCTGCGTATTCAAGCGATGATTGTATGAAAAATCCGCAAGAACCGTGTGTGGAATGGTGTCCTTCAATCTACAATCAGAGGTAATCAGAACGAAACATCTGTGGTGGTCGGCTCTCCAATTTACCGCCGCACGGAGGAGCAATTCACAATGAAGAAAATCGAAGCCGTCATACGTCACTTCAAATTGGAAGATGTTAAGAATGCCTTGGCTGAACAGGGGATTCACGGAATGACCGTTGCTGAAGTCCGCGGGTTCGGGCGTCAGAAGGGGCACTCTGAGATGTATCGTGGTACTGAATATGCCATCGACTTTGTTCCAAAGGTAAAATTAGAAATTGCCTGCACCGATGAAAACATGCAGCTTGTCATTGATACCGTTTTACAAGTTGCTCAAACCGGGAACATCGGCGATGGAAAAATCTTTGTGACCGAACTGCAGGATGCTATCCGGATCCGCACCGGAGAAATGGGAGAAGACGCGGTCTAGATTCGTTAGTCCGTTAACTGCGTCATGTCATTTGCGTCCTCATTTAGCTCCACCGTCATTGCCGCACGCGAGTCGCTTGAAGCGGGCCGCGAAAAGCTACGCAAACAACACGAACAAGGCTCGCCCGGCATTCAAGTGAGTAACGGGCTAACGAGCATGCTCGATGATATTCTACTGATGCTCTTCGAATCTGCCATTGAAAACGTGTGTGAGAGCGATGCGCATCGGCGAGATCTAGAAAGCAATATTGCCCTGGTAGCACACGGTGGTTACGGAAGAAAGGACATCGCGCCCTACTCAGATATGGACTTGATGTTGCTTTGTAGTAACGGCAAGCATGCGGCTGTGGCACCATTGGCCAAACAACTTACACAAAGCATTTATGATGTCGGACTTCAGCTTGGTTTCAGCACCCGCAGTCCACGAGACATCATGAAGGTGGCCTTCAAAGATGCCAAGATCTTCACGTCCCTCGTCGAATCAAGATTACTGCTTGGTGACAAGACGCTGTACCGCTCATATCGTTCACAGTTCAAACGCCGCTCTCAAAAAAACACAACCGGACTGCTCAAAGCCATCAACGAAGCACGTCAGGAAGAACGTTCACAATTCGGTGATACGAATTACCTACTCAAGCCCAACGTCAAGCGATCCAGAGGTACGTTACGAGATTTGCAATTAGTACGGTGGGCCGGATTCGCAAGATTCGCTGAACGTGAAACGAGCGATTTAGTTAAGCAGGGTCATATGAGCAAAGAGGATCGTCGGATTCTGAGAGCAGCACGTGACTTCCTGTTGCAATTACGTAATGAATTACATTTCTTCGCTGGCAAATCACAGGATGTACTAACGCGTCACGAACAAGTTCGTATCGCCAAAAAACTTGGATATGAAGCATCCCAGGATTCACTACCCGTCGAGCGATTCATGAAGGAATACTTCGACCACACCAGCCAGGTCCGCTATGTGACGGCACATTTTCTCGCAACTTGCCGACCCGAACGACGCAGCGAGAAACTACTGAAACCTGTGTTTAGCAAACGCATTAATGATGACTTCCGAATGGGGATTTTTCATATCAGTGCAAGGCCCGGACGACTCAAGAGCATCCAGGATGATCTCGTCAAAGTCCTGGAACTAATGGAACTGGCTAACAAGCACAACAAACGCATCGATCATGCCACCTGGCGCGGGATTCGTGAGTCGATGATGAGCCTGGACGAAATCCCACTGACTGATGAAGCTGCTGCAAAGTTTCTCGAACTCTTAAGTTACCCAAATCGTATTCGGTCGTTACTGCGACGACTGCATGAAATGCGCGTACTCGAAAAGGTCATTCCAGCTGTTAAGCATGCGCGCAATCTCCTGCAATTTAACGAATACCATAAGTACACCGTCGATGAGCATTCGATTCGTGCCGTAGGCGCCGCAGCATCTTTTTTGAATGAGGATAGTTCTGTCGGACGTGCGTATCGCAAAATCACCGATAAGACGATCCTGCATCTCGCCTTGCTGCTGCATGATCTTGGTAAGGGATTTGAAGAGGATCACAGCGATGTTGGACGACGCATCGCTACCGAGACATCAGAACGACTAAACCTACCGGACCACGACCGCGAGAATCTGGAGTTTCTTGTTCACAAGCACCTGATCATGGCCCATGCAGCTTTCCGGCAGGATTTAAATGATGAACAGACAATTGTTCAGTTTGCATCTCAAGTCGGTTCACCAGAACTACTTCAAATGCTTTACGTACTAACACTTGCTGATTTAAAAGCCGTTGGTCCGGATGTGCTAAGTGACTGGAAACGCGGATTGCTTGCTCAACTGTACCGAAAAACCCGCAGCTATCTTACCGGACAGAGTAGCGATGAAGCATCTTTGCAATGGCTAAGCGAACAGCATGCCGAATTCCTTGCAGCCGCAAATGACACGTTTGACATTGCTGACGACCACAAACTCTGGTGGAAAGAACAGGCTGAGAACCTGCCAATCGCATTACTAAACCCTGATTATCGCGAAAGCGTATTGAAATACCTGCGAGAGCTCTCACAACTACCGGATGGCGAAGTCGCATCATGGTCCCGATACATCCCAAAACGCAACGTTGTCGAATACATTATTGCTGCCAAAGATACTACCTTAGCAGGGTGCTTCCATCGGCTTACCGGCGTATTTACCAGCTACAACAATGCGATTCACTCTGCAGAGATCTTTGAATTGGCGGACGGTTATGCAATTGATCGTTTCTACGTAGAAGATCTGGATTCAAACAGCACGCCCTCAGATCAACGCCTAAATCAAATCGAAGAGAAACTGAAGTCTTCTATCCTGCAGCAGGAAGAACGAAGCCCGAAGTTCAGACGAACTTGGCAAGTCGATTCCGATACTCAACCTGAAGAAGTTAAGCCACTGCCAACACACGTCGGTATCGATAACTCCACAGCACGCGATATGACGATTATTACGATTTTCGCATATGACAAGATTGGTTTGCTTTACCAAATCACCAGAACGCTCTTTGACTTAGGTTTAGAAGTGTGCATGGCCAAGATCAGCACACACCTTGATCAGGTTGTCGATGTGTTTTACGTCACGGATCGCGATGGTAACCAGATAAGTGGTGATGACGAAATCCACGAAGTCCGAAACCGTTTACTTGAGCAGCTGTAGTTCAATTCCTTTAAAACTGAAAACCACCGCATGCCTGAATTGCCTGAAGTCGAAACGATGCGTCGCGGGATCAAGCCTGTCGTCGGTGCCAGAATCATCAAAGCTGGACGTACTCGCTGCACACGAAAGCCAATTACCGTTTGGCCCAACGATCGTACGGCTAAACGACGTATCGAAGGTCAGCAGATTACCGGCACCGGACGCCGCGGAAAGCGTGTTCTCGTACATCTCGAGAATGAAAACACGATTGTCTTTGAACCGCGGATGACGGGGCTCGTTTTACTATCAGATCCACCAACGATGGAACATCTGCGTTTCCAACTACAATTGAGCAATGCCAAAACACCGACACTACAATACTGGGATCGCAGAGGTCTTGGCAGTGTTCATGTCTTTACGCCCGACGAACTGGAAGAACATCTCGGACCTGGAAGACTTGGGCCTGATGCCCTGGCAGTTACACCGGAAATCCTTGCCGCTATCTTCAAGGGCAGCCGCAGACCCATTAAAGTAGCGCTGCTTGATCAAGTAGCTCTGGCCGGTGTTGGAAATCTCTATGCATCCGAGATTCTCTTTCGTGCACGAGTACACCCAAAAAAGCGATGTAGTGCCATGTCGCAGCAACAGTGGTTACTCGTCTACACGGCAATGCAGGACATCCTGACCGATGCGATTAAACATGAAGGTTCAACACTAAGTGATGGTACCTACCGCAACGCGTTAAACGATCCGGGAGGCTACCAAAACCAGCATCAGGTGTATGACCGAGAGGGACTGCCCTGCCCTGGCTGTAACAAAGCGTCGATCGTCCGCATAGTACAGACTCAGCGTAGTACGTTTTTCTGCAAGAAGTGTCAGGGGTACTAAGCGGCACGCGATCGAGCGAATAAACATCCCCTGCGGGCCGTAGCTCTGCAAATGATTGCCCGCATCCAATTCCCGCGTCGCCTAAAGGCTCCTTGGAATATGGTGTGGTTGGGAACTACTTGCCGTCCGATGCTACGGCAACCGCACGGCTCTACAGCGCCGATCTCATAGGAGAAATCCCTGGACTCGTCCGCTAGTCCTTGAGAATCGTCGTTTTCTTGATGTAGTCCATATCCGGAAAGTCGCTTTTCAGATAAGCGTTTCCGTGTTGCTGGATAAGGCCCTGGTTTGGACGCTGGCCATATTTACTGGTGATCTTATCGACAGCTTCCATACCCTTAACGACTTTGCCGAAGCCAGCAAAACCAAGCGAATCAAGGTTATCGTTGTCTTTCAAATTGATGAACAACTGAGTCGTTCTTGAATTAGGTTTCATGGTTGAAGCGAAGCACAACACTCCCCTTTCATTTCCTAGTTTTACCTTGTCATCTTCGATCGTGGCGTCCCGCCATAGTTTTTGTTCCTTTGGATCACCATTGATTCCAAACTGAACTACGAAATCCGGCACAACGCGAAAGAACCGGCATTCGTTATAAAATCCCTGCTTCACCGCATCATAAAAACGGTCAGCGCCATTTGGTGCATCTTCTCGATGCACTTCAACGATAAAGTCACCTGCAGATGTTTCAAACTTCACCTTAAACTCTTCCGGCGCTTTCACATCTTCACCAGGACCAGCAGCAAACACAGAGAAGGTGGCAACCATCACGATACAAGCAGCGACAAACATTCGTTTTTTCATTTTTATAAATCCGTCAAACAAGATCTCAAGAATAACAAGAACGTAGTGAGGTGACTGAATTACTTTGCAAAGGAAATAGAATCTCCCCTCGCAACTAATTGTGACTAATGCATCGCGGCAATCAAGTCATCAACAAGTGAACCGATCTCATCAAGCGTCGATTCTTCATTCAAGTCTGACACTTCCGCCATTTTTCGTACGATTGCACTGCCAACAATCAAGCCATCAGCCACAGGACTCAGTAGTTTTGCATGCTCAGGACGACTTATGCCAAAACCGATACAAATTGGAATGTCGGCTCGTTCTCGCAACCAGCTTACCTGATCTGTTAGTTCAGCCGGTAACTCTGTACGTTCGCCGGTAATACCTGTCACTGAAACGTAATAAAGAAACCCACTTGAAGTTTCAGCGATTCGAACAGCTCGATCTTGTGGTGTGGTTGGCGTGACGAGCTGGATGAGTGAGAAATCTTCTCGATTACAAATCTGCGAAAACTGATCTGCTTCTTCTACCGGCAGGTCGGGCACAATTGCACCAGCCACACCTGCGTCCTTCGCCCGAGCAACATATTCCTCCAAACCAATGCGGTGAATGATTGCATAGCTAACCATCATCACAATCGGTGTCTCAACCTGTTTTGTCCAATCGCTGATGTGACTCAGGATACTTGAAACTTTAATCTGCCGATTTAGTGCTCTGGTATAGGATGCCTGGATCACTGGTCCATCGGCAATGGGATCACTGTATGGAATACCGATTTCGCAAATACTCGAACCGCGATGCGCCAATTCCGCGATGACTTTACCGGTAAACTCCAAACTCGGGTCGCCGGCAGTCACAAACGGAACAAACGCCTTCTTGTTCTCACTGCGTAATCGCTCAAATGTTTTATCAATTGCTGACATCGGTTTAGAATCCGGTCTCTTTCAGTCTCGCGATTTCATTACTATCTTTGTCGCCACGACCCGAGAGACAGACAA
>Ga0163180_10000609_pt1 | contig 20774 bp, 16 predicted proteins | sample AtlANTMetagenome_2_FD_109647 | JGI IMG/M metagenome (GOLD analysis project Ga0163180, IMG submission 109647) | Marine eukaryotic phytoplankton communities from the Atlantic Ocean - Atlantic ANT 4 Metagenome | ecosystem: Environmental > Aquatic > Marine > Oceanic | place: North Atlantic Ocean...
AAAACCAAAGCCGCCCCGACCTCGGGCGGCCTGATTGTTTTTGGGCCGAGCGAGTGTAGGGGCATGGAGAATTCACATGTCGTCTCTTCCTACCATTCACGTCCTCTATGAAAACCCTGCCTGGCTACCGCCCTTGCTTGAGGGGCTCGCTGCTGAGGGCTTTACCGATGTGCGCACCGTTGAACTCGTCGAAGGCGTCATCGATCCGTTGAAGCCGCCGCCAGAGGGCATCTGGATCAACCGAATCAGCCCCTCGTCTCACACCCGTGGAAACGCGGCCACCATCGAGTTGGGCCGAGAAGTGCTGTACTGGCTCGAAGCCCACGGACGTCGGGTCATCAACGGATCGGCGGCCTTTGAATTGGAGGTGAGCAAGCTTCGTCAGGACTTGGTGCTGAACCGGTGGGGGATTAAAACGCCTCGCACCGTTCTGGCCCTAGGAACCGAGGCCATTCTCGAAGCGGCAAAGACCTTTGATGGGCCGTTCATCACCAAACACAATCAAGGTGGGAAGGGGTTGGGGATTCGCCTGTTTGACTCCGTCGAACCGCTCGCAGAATGGTTGAATGATCCCAGCTTCGATGCGGGGCCTGGCGGAAAAGTCATCCTTCAGCAATACATCCAATCGCCAGAACCCTTCATCACTCGGGTCGAGGTTGTCGGAAGCCGACTCTTGTTTGCCATGCGGTCCAACACCAGCGATGGCTTTGAACTCTGCCCGTCCGACGCATGCCAACTCGAATCAAAGTCCGCCCCTGAAGTCTGCCCAGCGGAAGGACCAGCGAGTAAGTTTGGACGTTCACCCCTGACCGCGGATGACCCCTTGGTCGCCAAGTACATCGCCATGTGCAAAGGCGAGGGAATCGACCTGGCGGGCATTGAGTTCATCGAAGACGCTGATGGTCAACGCTACACCTACGACATCAATGGCACCACGAACTACAGCGGTGTCTTCGCCGAGCAGATTGGCATTGAGGGCATGCGGGAATTCGCACACTACATTCGAACCGTGGTTGTGCCTGAGCTGCAGAAGCGCGCGGTCGCTTAGGGTTCATCACAGGGTCTAATGCAGACAACCGTCGGCATTAGACCCTGGTGGCCTATCGATTCCGCGTTTTAGTCCTGTTGGGTGGGAACGCGGCAGCATGGCCTCCCGCCCCACGACTCAAGCCGTCGTGGTTCGTGCTGGCTCAGCATCACCCTAGTGGTACAGGTAAGTCGACGCCCTGACAATGCCGCCACATGCAGAGTCACCGGTCCAGCAATCATACCCATTGGTCCCAATCATGGCGGAGCGTTCGCCATAGATACGGTTGTTCGCTCCCCCTGAGGATGTGGCCCGGTCACCAAACACTGTGTTGTCGTTTCCTCCGACAGCGGCCGAGCCTTCTCCATCGACGATGTTTGAATCACCGGCAATGGCCACGGCGCCTTCGCCATTGACCACGTTGTGTTGTCCCGCTACCGTCACGGCGTACCGGCCTTGGGTCGTATTCCAGAAGCCATGGACGATACCGTAGTGGTTGGTGTAGGCGTTGTAAGGCCCCATGACCAAGTTGTGGGCGCCTGTCCGCTGAGACTCAAGCTCTTCAGCAGACCAGGTGAATGGAGCGACGTTGTAGCCAATGATCAGGTTGCCCAGGCCATTGAGGTTGTCGTCGACCATAGCAGCACCGGCACCGTTCACCACCTGTACGTTGGCTCCACTAAACAGCACGGTGTTCGTCGTGTCATCCACGCTGACATAGTCGGCGAGTCCAGGGATGGTCTCCATCTCGCTCATGTCAGCGTACACCCCGTCAATGTCCGCTGCATTTGCAATGGTTGCCGCTCTGTTGGCGGCGATGTTGTCCTCATTTGCCCAGATGCGATCCTCAAAATAATACAGATCAGCCGGCCCGAGCCATGCACCGTACCCGTCCAGAAATTCGGCTTTCGTGAGGTAGCCGCTGAGGTCCGGTAGGTCGGCTGCCGTAAGGTAGGCGCTGAGGTCGGGCAGATCGGCTGCCGTGAGGTAGCCGCTAAGATCTGGTAGGTCGGCTGCCGTGAGGTAGGCGCCGAGGTCCGGTAGATCGGCTGCCGTGAGGTAGCCGCTAAGATCGGGCAGGTCGGCTGCCGTGAGGTAGTCGCTGAAGTCCGGCAGGTCGGCTGCCGTGAGGTAGGCGCTGAAGTCCGGCAGGTCGGCTGCCGTGAGGTAGGCGCTGAGGTCCGGCAGGTCGGCTGCCGTGAGGTAGTCGCTGAAGTCCGGCAGGTCGGCTGCCGTGAGGTAGGCGCTGAGGTCCGGCAGATCGGCTGCCGTGAGGTAGGCGCTGAGGTCCGGCAGGTCGGCTGCCGTGAGGTAGGCGCTGAGGTCCGGCAGGTCGGCTGCAGTCAGGTATTCAGCTGTATTAAGGGCTGCGATGGCGTCGGTGTTGGACTCAATCTGGGACGTGATCTCGCTGAGGTTAAATCCATATAGCGCGTCTTCCACCTCGTCTACACGGTAGCTAAGTGCATCGATGTCGATGGACGCAATGGCCTCTGTGTTGGCATCGGCGGTGACCTGAAGCGCTGCCACGGATGCTTCCAAGGCATCGAGTCGGGCGAGGACGTCACTGTCATCATAAGAAGAGTCTCCGCTGGTTGAAGTGCTGGCTTTCGCCTCTTCTTCGCAGCCGACTGCTAGGGTCAAGAGGAGGGCCGTCAGACCAAAACGTGTGCGCATGGAATTCTCCGTAAGTTGAAGCATCGGTGTATCCCGGTTCTATCGGAACATCTCCCATCTGTTTGGCGCGATGGATGGGCGGCGTAGTCTCGGGTTGTGGTGACTGCTGCGGCACGGCTGCGGTGCGTCATGGGCCAAGAGCCTGAGCTGATCATTGTCCGGACGAATCGGTCGAGTTTGAGTCCGGCAGCGATGTGCCTAATGCTTGTGGAGGGGTCGTTATGTCCGCGTCCTCAATGGGAACCGGGGCACTCTTAGGCGTCCAAAACGGTGTGAACCGTTTCAATAGGTAGGCCACTCCCATGGTGAAAAGAAAAATGAGCGGTGTCGTGGGTACAGTGGCGATGAACATCCATATGTTGTTGCCACAGGCAGGACCCCCTTCGCTCCACATCGAGCCACCTGTGGTTATCGAGCACCACCAGGCCTTGATCAGGGGCAAGAACAAATACGCCGACGTGGCGATGCAGGCCGATAGATAAGGCACCCATGGCCACAAGCCGATTGCAAGTTGTTTGATTTTTCTCATGGCGGCACCCGAACCCCGGATTCCTCACGCTGTCATGGCAGACCATCATGCAACAAATGACCACACTTCGGCCAGTATGGGGAATCGTTTCATCAGGGAGGGATCGTCCTTGGGTTGGATGTCCGTGTCAATCCAGCGACAACAGTGGCATTCGACTGTTTCGGCGCGCGCTTTGTGGGTATCAGGCGGGCCGCGCTGACAGGCATTCACATTGGGTGAATGAGAATCGTCAGTGAAACTTTCTAATTTGGGCGCCCTTTATGGGGTGTAGATGAGCACACCGCTCCTCCATCACCGCAAAATTTAGGCTTCGAACATGAACATATTTGCTCTGATAATGATGATCTCTACGATGAGTGGGCCCGCTTGGGCCGGCGAGGAACGGACTTCTGTGACAGACAGCCTTGTGGCCTCGCCTAAGGTGGAGTTGCTCCGGAAGGGTCGCGACTACAGTGACATGAGCGAGTACGACTTCGCGGTCGATGGAGAAGCCTTTACAGTCACCATCGGTGCTAGCGATGGAGCGGGTCAAGTCACGCTCTACGATGCTGAGGGCGAGGTAATTGTCGGGTATCGCTATGCCAAAGGCCGTCTCGTCATTCATGACCACCAGGGATTGGTTGAGTATGGTGCCATCGCTGACCTCAATCTCGATTCGGTTCGGACGTACGGGGCCGCAGCGCGGTTGCTGACCGACCCCCATTTTCTGTCTTCTTTTCTGAAGGCTAATGCTGGTGCTCAGCGCACATCCGATGCGACCGAATGGCCTTGGGCCGCCGTGTTTGATTCCCCATTGGCCCATTTGTTTATCGTGTAGACCTACAGGGGCTCAATCGATGCGTTCTTCCAGGAACGTGAGCATCTCCCGCCAGCACGCTCTCGCCGCTTTTCTAAAGATGAGAGCGTGAAAGGCGTGAGGTTCACCGGGGTACAGACGCTCCAAGGTCTCAACCCCGCGCGCTGCTAAGGCTTGATTCATACGGTGATTGTCTGCTTTCAATGGATCCCGGCCCCCCACGGGTAGAAAAGCGGGAGGAAGCGTTCGGTCCGGTTCGCCTTGCTCGATGATACAGACAGGGTCGGCGAGCCCAGGGTGGGCGCGCTGTTCGTCTTCGGGAAGGTAGCAGTCCTCGCAGTCATCCAGGATGGATTGAGCGAACCAATTGCTGAGCCCTTCGCGTCGGTAACGCCGCACATCCGACACTTGGTAAATACCGCATGCAGGAGCCACCACTTTGGGGACCACTCCTGCGTCGTACACCGCCTTGGCCCAAGGCTCGGGACGCTGGTAGCAACAGGCCACCGTCAATGCCATGGTCAAGTTGGCCCCCGCAGATTCCCCGGCGATGACCATTCGACTTGGGTCGCCACCGTATTCCGATGCATTTTCTAACGCCCAAAGCCAAGCCGTACAGGCGTCCTGAATATGCGCTGGGTAGGCGTGTTCCGGAGAGAGGCGGTAGTTGATGTTCACGACAAGATATCCATGGTGGGCCAAGATCAAGGCCATCAGCCAGTGGCTGTCCTTCTTGAGCGAACGAAAGCCGCCGCCATGAATGTAGACAACGACCGGCAGGCTGCCCTCGCTCTCTTTCGGTCGCCATATATCGAGTAGGTTGGCGTCATCATGGGGACCATATGAGATATTCTTGATCACCTCGACCCCGTAGCGATCGGGACTCGACCACGGCAGCACTCGTCCCATCGCCGATAGAGATGAGAAAAAGCCATCCAAGAGAAAGGCGGAGCTTCGATTGGCGAGTGTCCGGCTCATGCGTTCCAGGTGCCGGCGCGGAGGACTTGTCCAAATCCATCTTCGCTGCCCAACTCTGGGGTGGGTTCGCCGTGTTTGACCGCGAGCTTACCGTTGACGAAAACGGCATCGATGGTTTCATCGTTACGCCGCACCAGGCGTTTGAGTCCACCAAAGCCTTCCATGGGTTCTTCGTGAGCCTCTTCGATTCGGTCATCAAGCTTGGTGGGATCGATGATGACCAAGTCTGCTCGTTTACCGACGTCAAGAACTCCGGCATCGATCTGAAACCACTCGGCGATTTCACCGGACACACGGTGTACCGCCTGTCCCATGGTCATAAAGGGCTGCCCACGAAGTTCGGCATCTCGAGCCAGTTTCAACATTCGGAGTGGAAAGTTGTAGTGCGCCATATTTCGAAGGTGTGCACCCGCGTCGGAAAAGCCGATGAGCACATCAGGATGCGCCGATATTTTCTCCAGAGGGCCCCGCCTATCGTTGGCCATAATTGAGTACCAACGTAGTTCTTCACCATATTCGGAAGCCAGATCCAGGAAGACGTCGACCACATGGCAATCGCGCTCTTCTGCGATCTGAGCGAAGCTCTTGCCCACGACGGATTCATCGGGACAGCCCAATACCTCGGAGTATTGAAAGTCTCGATGGTAGACCTTGGGCAGGAGAAAGTTGGTCCACTGCTTGCGAAAGCGACGACGATAGCCGGGATCTTGCAGAAGTTGTGCCCGCTCGTCCAAGTCCACATGATTGATGGCCTCGGTCCCGGCCCCAAACTCCTCGAAGATGACCAACTGCATGCCATCCGACCAGACGTCAAAGAGGTTGGGCAGGGCTTGCATGCGGAAGTCAGCGCGAAGGAACTTGTTAAACAAGCGGGTGATCAGCGGGACCAGCCAGTGGACCGTTCGGTCTGCAATGATGTCCATCAGCGATATGATCGTGGTCCGCAGTGGCTTTCGGAAGATGCCCGCACTCTCCAGTAAGAAGAGGATGACGTTGACCTTGGTGCTGATGTTGGGCACGCCCTGAAACACCCGGTCTCGTCGTCTCAAGATTCGGGTCAGGCGTCGATACTCGGACCAAGAGGCGAAGTAGGAGGGCAACGGGCGGGCCGGCCAGCGGTCGCCGTCCAACTTGTCCCACGGCAGCGTCTGGATGGACAGGCCGAGGTAGCCCAAATCCAAGCCTTCTTCGAGAAGGGCATCCATACGTTCGAGCTCATCCCGCGTGGGTTTTTCTGATGGCTGGACGGACCGGTCAAAGCCCATGACGTGCATACGGATGTTCGAGTGGCCAACGAAGCTGGCCACGTTGGGGCCGAGGGGCAGTCGTTCTAAGTGCTCAAAGTATTCGCCCAGGGTGTGCCATGACTTTCGCTCTTGAAGGAGAGGGAGCATGATGGGGCGGGGGATGCCTTCGACGCGACAGAAAATGTCAGCGATATCTTCGGGTTCTCCAAGCGCCGCGCCCAGTGAGCAGCTGCCCATGAAAATGGTGGTGACACCGTGCCGCACAGATTCTGACAGCGCGGGCGAGACTTCCACCTCCGCATCATAGTGAGTATGGAGGTCAACAAAGCCAGGGGTCACCCAGCGACCAGTCGCATCGATTATCGTGGTGGCGCGGTCTGAGGTGATGGGCGTTTCACTCAGGTGGACGACCTTCCCTGATCGAATCCCGACGTGACGAATAACGGGATCGTTGCCTCTTCCGTCGAAGACCAATCCATGGTTGATGCCGTAGTCGTAGGGAGCGTGCGCTGTCATGTTTTTATCTTCGAATGCCCAATACTACGTGTGAGTTCATGAAATAGATAGTCCCATTCCACATCTGGAGAGCAGCCGCTATAAAAGGCCGGCCCGACGAGCCCAGTCAGAGCCAGGTTAGTCGATTCAAGGGCACGGGCCACTGTTGTCGGCGATGTAGATGGTCCCACCCACTGTTATCGATGTTGTCATGCCCCAGGCGGTGGATTCGCAGAGAGAGGCGTTTCCTTCAATCCGAAAATTGCCGTTTACGACTGCCAGGCTTCCAAAACCAGTCAAGTCCTGCAAGCTGCTGTTGTACTCGATTGTGAATGCACCCTCGACCAAGGTCAGATTGGAGAAATCGACGGTGTTCATACCATTGGTGTTGATGGTGAATGGGTTTTCACCGAGGCTCTCCAATAATGATGGGAAGGAGACAATCAGTGGTGTGCTGGAGAACAGCCCGGTTTGTTCCAGCAGCAAACCATTGACGTTGGTCAAACTCACAAAACGGACGGCTTGGGTATAAGCGGCTTGAATCGACAGTTGACCCCCCACCGTGTGTAAGTTGGGAAGAGAAATGGAGGTCATGATGCCGCCATCCAAGGTGAGGTCCTGAGACACGGATTCGAGGCAAACCAGTTCCGTCAAGTCGGCGCCCCAGGCCTCAATGCTGAGAGATCCCAGAATACTGTCATAGTGCTCACAGAAATACTGCGCCTGGGCCACTTCACGAATGTGCAAGTCACCCAAATAGACTCTGTCTGACTCCGCCTCGTCATCATCCCCTACACAATCCTCGACATTGACCATTCCATCGCCGTTGGTGTCCTCGTCAGCATTGGGCAGCCCGTCTCCATTGGTGTCCCAACAGTCCAAGCCATCCTCGCCGTCTTCACCATCCACCCCGTCGGATCCACTGGGGCCGGGGGCCCCGTCTTCACCCGGCGCACCCGTATCGCCGTCGGAACCCGGTTGGCCTGGACTCCCGTCCTTGCCATCAATTCCATCGACTCCCTTGCCGCCGCAAGCCACGATGAGCGAGATGATGCTGAGCCATCTGAAAGCCATCTTGGTTTCCTCCTACACCGCCAATTCTACACCAAGCCGGGCGAAGGTTTTCATCATTTGACGTTTAGCTTCATCGAACCCAAAGCAGCCCATTCCGGTAGTAGCCTCCGTGGTAGCAGCCGTTCTGACCATCCGCTTGAAACTGGAGGGCATCAAATTGCGGGTAGCTGCCACCACCTCGGTCCGACGTGCTTGTCCCCCCATCGTAGTACGACCAATTTCGATCTGGTACGCAGGGGCTGTAGGTGTCGCAGACGTAGCGATAGGTGAAATCCGCGTCGCCATTGAGGGCGGTGGAGTTCCAGCCCATCTCATAACGAAGGTAGTCGGTCTGTTCGTTACAAGTGAATCGATACACACTGTCGCCGGGCAAGCCATCCGAACCGCTCAATAGGTTGATTTGATAATCGGAGAGCTTCGCCGTCGATAGGTCCTCCGGGTAGCCAATGGTGCCAACCGCATTGATATCGATATGGTCGCTGTTGGAGGAGTTGATGACCACCGCCAGTGTCCACCCGCCTCCATCCGTTTCGAGGTCGCAATAGACTTCAAATGGATCCACGCTGACCGTCGTGGTGGGGTCCACCCAGAAGTAGCCGCTCGTCGCATCGGGGCGGGCGATTTTTATGGCCGCGCAACTGCTCGCTGGGCAGCCACTAGTCGAGCCCAGGTCGTCGCTGCTGCTTGGATCGGCGTCATCGCAGTCTTCGCTGGTCGGGACACCATCGCAATCCCCATCCACTGCCATTGTGGTGGAGGTCGGATCCGTGTCGTCGCAATCTTGCCAGGCAAAGACGCCATCACCATCGGCATCGAAGGCCGCGTAGGGGTCTGTACAGGACCATCCCGAATCCGTTTTGACCACGAACTGCCCGGTTTCACAGTCGAGGTCGGCCAAGGTGTCTGTATCCACCCCGATGCCTTCTGGAACATCGGTGAGATCGGAAAAACTTCCGGAGAACACATCGGCGGTCAGGGCATAGCCGTTGTTGGACACCATTTCATCGACTTCAGTTTCGGACAGCGTGGTGTCGTCGTCTCCATCCTCGAGACCCGCGGGTACGCCGCTCAGGTCGGAGAAGCTTCCGGAGAACACATCGTCGGTGAGAGCGTAGCCATTGTTGGACACCATCTCGTCGACTTCAGACTCTGAGAGTTGGGTGTCGGCGTCCTCACTACACATCCATCCGGAAGCATCGCTGCTCCATCGAATAAGTTGGCCATCGGTACAGCCGATCATGGCTAAGGTGTCTTGGTCGAAGTCACATGACCATGCGTCCAGAACGGAATCCCAAACCGGTATATCGCCATCTTCACAAGACAGTGCCAGGTCCGCAAGGGAGTCCATATCTGTGTCCGTGTCGTCATCGACGCCATCGGCGAAGTCGGCCGGTATGTCGGCGATGTCTGACCAGGAGACGGTGGCCGCAGGGCCGACCCATTCGCCAGACTCATTGATGACCAAGTCTCCGTCAATCGCAATCTGTGTGGCATCGACCGGGCCTCCGGATACTTCTTCAGCGACAGTAGCCATGGACGCATAGGGCACGCTGTTTATGGCGCTTCTGGGGACCATCGCGGCTTCATCGTCCACCTGAACTTCGAGCCACACCGGAGCTTGACTGAGGGTGCCCGTGTCGAGCGGGTTTTCATCCATATCGGCACCCAACACGGCCGAGTAAAAGCCGTGTGTCAGGGACACCGTCACTGTTTCTTCCCAGAGAATGTCTCCTCCCGATTCGGCATTGATGATCCGAAAGGTCAGATCCGCCTCTCCATCGAGTGGCGACTCGTCTGCATCGAGCAGTCGTCCTTGATGGGTAAACTGTGCCGGCACAGCGTGGGCGCTGTGTGCGAATAAAAGGGCCGTAAGTAATGGATTCATGATGCTGCCTTACTGGAGGAGTGTACAGCAGTCTTAGAACTCTCTACAAGGCGTGGGTGCCGACGAAAAACCTTCAGATCAGGAACAGAAAGCCCTCGTTTACCAAGTGCTGGACCAATTCACACCGAATGTCATCATTGATGTCGCCCGGAACGTCTCGAACACAGAATTTCGTCGACTCGGCTATCCATCGCAGCGTTGCAATCGCACTCCATGGTGCAGAGATGCTTTTGCCGTGAAAGTGAAGTTGGGCATGCTCTCCATCAGAATCCACTCGCCATACGATTTCTTTGGGCTTGCGTACGGTGGAATGAATCGTCACGTTTTGTCTCTGGTCGAGAGCCTTCAGTTGACCCGATGTGGCTGGAAGGCGAGTGGCGACAAAGTGGACGCCCATCTCATCGAGGGTGTCTTCCAGATCAGAGCCTTCCACAAAAGCGGCCATCAAGTTCTGAAAGGTCGCCTCCTGTTCATCAGAGACTTCGGCCGGACCCTTGGGTTGCAAGGGGACAGCGGCTCGGAATCGAGGGTCATGGTGTAAAGACTCCACCATGTTGCGGAACACATCCGCCCAGGTGGTGGGCAAAAGGCTCACGGAAAGATGAACCGACAAGTCATCGGTCGTGTGAGCCACGTGGCCATAGCCTCGAGGCAGAAACAGCAGGTCGCCAGGCCCAAGTGTGATTTCGTGCAGCAGTTCTGCGCTGGGTTGGACCGCACAATGCAAAGACTGACCTTCGCTTGGGCTCTCCACCATCGATTGGTAGACCTTCCACTTTTTGGTCCCATGCAGTTGCAACACAAAAACGTTTTGAACGTCGTAGTGCGGCTTGAAACCCTGGGCATTGGGTGGCGTCACATACAAATTGACTGGACTCGGACAATGGAATGCATGTTCAAAAGCCCGAGCCAATTCCGCAACGGGAGGCAACACCCGCTGGCAGGCTTCCATGATCATCGTGCAGCCTTGACGCATCAGGTCGCGAGTGCCGTCCCGATTAATAAATCCGGATACCGACCCCGTACCCCAGGGGATGGGCCCCATTGAATACAGATTGCGAGGCACTTCATCGCCCCCGTTCACCAGGCGAAAGGCTGGATACTGAATCCCGGAACTGTGGATGAGGTCATCCAGTGCATCTAAGCTGAGTAAGCCATCGTATAGGGATGGGTCCCGCCCTTGAATGACTAATGGCTCACCTTCCCAGTGTTTTTCGATGAATGTGTCCATCCCGGCAGGGGCCAGAATGGCTTCAAGTCCGTCAGTCCAGTGGGCCATGGTGTCTCCGATAAATAGGCATAAGCCGACAGCAGTTGGCTGGCTGCTTTGGGTTTTGCAGGGGAAGGTTAGCCTTTGGGTATGAAAACGTTTGAACCGCTCCAAGGCAAACCCGTTGTGGGCCACATTGAGGCAGTGCTTGTCCGGGGGGTCGGTGGTGGGCCCAGCCAATCGATGGGCCACGACGAAGCCATCCGCTTGCTCATTCAAGAGGGCTCCACTTTGATTGGACGGAAGGGCTACAAGGATGGTCAAACGGGTTTGGCAGGTATCGTTGAAACCGTGCAACTGGTGATTCGGCACACTGAGGACGGCGTTCAAGTCATGGATTGCGGTTCAGAGAATGGAAACTTCTTGATTCGTGCCCGGTCGGCGGAAGCATTTTTGGCCTTGCGCGCTGACGCCAAGCTAAACAGATCATGGGACTTTCCCGAACATGTCGCCATTCCGCTTCCGGAGCATCCGGATGATGTGATTTTCCTGGGACGGACTCAGGCGGGAGAAGAGCCTCGTTCCTGGCCACTCCAATCGGGTGATCTCATCGACCATTTATATGCGACGTGGCGAGTGTTGATTTTGAATCCATCACTGTAGTATCTCTGTTGCGGGCGCCTTGTCAGCAGAAGTACAAGTACCGTCTGGCCAAAATCGGGTCTCCCTTTGGAATGGTGTTTTGAAGCCACGATGGAGGGCCTGTTTGGCGCTCGCATGATGGTGGACAGACGGAACTTCAATCTTTTGGCACACGTGGGCTGTTCACCGCTTGAAAAGCTCAAGACCTGTTCTATAATCGCTCCGAACTCCGGCCCAAGAATAGAGTGATGACAACACCATATATCGGTAATTCCAGTCGGCGACGGTCGCCTACCCGAACACGATACGGCCTATTTGGGGCTGCATTGATAGGCGTTGGATGTCTCCCTCCGTCTCTTCGATCGGCCCATTCCTTAGATAAAGGCGATGTGGCCTTTGAGACTGGGCTCCACTTGGATGCGGCACCCAGTCAAGCATCCATTTTAACGGTAGATGGCGATGCTAATCTCGAATTGCAACAAGGAGCAGCGGAGATTGGCGTTGTATTTGGATTAGGAAAAGGATTTGAACTGGGGGCTCACGGCAATATCTTGCTCAATTCTGGAGCTGGTTCTTTGTTCGGCCTGTCTCCAATTTTCAAGTACAGCTTTCTGGACGAACGCCGCATGACAACACCACTGTCGATGGCCATTGGCGCCGATCGGGGTAGCGGAGGTATTCTCACCAGTAGCAACATCCAGATTGGCGGAGGGTTTGCGGTTCGGCCCATCGCTAATGTGTGGTTTGGCCGTCGGACGTATTCGGTAGGCACTCCGGTTGACGACAGATTTGCAGCCCCAGAGACGGATGAATCTACTGGTGGCCAGTTGATGGGCGCAGAACTCAACTACATCGGGTTTGATATTCCAGTCGGATTCGAGTTTCCCATACGGATCGGCGATGACCGAGCGATAGTGCCTGTGGTGTCCTATACAGTCGGGATTCCCATAAAGCACGAAGTCGTATCGATGACGTGTTCGAATTGTCTGTTCGGTCTCGAATCGTTCAATCCGTCGACGCCCATGTCTCTTTTTGTAGGGCTTCGGTTCCAACCTTGGCTCAAAGAGGGCCCCCAGAGTGAAGCGGGGCCCCAGGGCTCACCCGTGGACTCGTCTCCACAGACCACTGAACCGGACTCGCAACACCGTTTTTGGTGGAGGAACTAAGTCATGTTGATGGTCGCTCTACTCGCATCTCTCCCAGCTTTTTCTATCGGTGCCATAGGTCCCGTGTCTGTGGATGATGATTCTCCCGCTGCTCGGATGATGCTCCTTCGCGATGGCGAAAGCACCGTTGCTGCAGTTCAGCTTGATGCCCATGGGGAAAAGGTGTCGACCTGGGTCGTCCCCATTCCAGGTGAGCTCCAAGGAAGTCCACCGATGCCGAAGGAAATCGATAATATTTATCAGATCGATGCCGGGTCATTTGAGACGATTTTGGCCGCATCTGACCCCACGTATTTATCCAACGCTGAGAACAAATTGGCCTGCGGGTGTAATGAGGGGATGAGCGATACGGGTGAGGCCAGCGCAGTCCGGTTTTTCGATCCCTCGGTTGCGTTCGATAGGGATGTGAGTCAGTTTTTTGGTCCTGATCAGACTGTGGAGGCACTGACCGCTATTGAGGCCGGCGGGGTTGATGTGAACGATGCCGTACAAAATGCTGTCAGCGATTATGCGGCGAAAGGGTGGTCCTTGTTGGTGGTCAATACGCCCCAAACGATGACTTCCGATCAGTCCTTTCCACTCTTGGCCTACCGGTATGCTGGGACGGATGTGGTTGTGCCCCTCGCGCTTTCGGCGGAAAGCGGTGGTGATGAGATGCAAGTCGTCGTTGTTCTCGTCGATAAGGGCCGCATGGACCCATCCACGTCAGAAGGCGTCGAGCCTAAATTGGGCCAACCCATGTATCGATCTGAGTTCACGCGCCAGTTTTACAATGCACGTGTACGATTGGCCATTGAACAAGCCGGAGGTCACGCATGGGTATTGGAATACGCCAACACACTGGACGCTCTTCAGGTCAGATTCAATGAGTCTGGAGGTATGTCTGAGGAGTCATCCGAAGAACAGTTGTTGAGCTATTCCAATGTGGATGAGATTTTCGATGCACTGAAGTCGAAGTCAGTGACGAGTCCGAGCTTCAGTACCAGGGGGCTGTTCGTGACACGCTGGAGAACATTTGTGGCATCTGAAAATATGCAAGACGAGGAATTTAGCCGTAGTGAAAACGACGAAACGTATGAGGTCACGCTGGGAGAAGATGATTTTAGGGATGTATCCAGCGCCTTATTCATTACCCCGCTACTGGTCATGGGGTGGGCGTACCGTCGGCGTGAGCTACTGAGAGATGGTGTCTCCTTCCGAGCCTGATTTAGCCGAAGGTGTAGTACAGGCTCTCAGCCGGACTCGGTCCATGAAGCCAACTGGCATACGAATATTTTAGGGGCCGCAATCTATGGTCTTGAGCGCGCTGCTTTAGGTTCGCCCAGGCGACTTCTAACGCTGGACTCAATGATGGTAAGGCCTGAAGGTGTGCGTGAAGAGTGACATCCAAAGTGCTCGCACTGGATGCGCGTGTGGTCACCACTAGCCTTCCGTTCGGATTGTCGCTCACATGACCAGTAATCTGATGCAGTTTTTGGCAGAGTGGTTCTGCTCCGAGTCGTTCAAGAAGCGATTCAACCTTAGATTCGTGGTCAAACGAGAAGTATAGTTTGCCACTCGACGAGCCATCGGCTCGGAGGTCGAGAGCAAAAAAAGCAGGCGCCTGGTCGGCCATTTCGATCTGTTCCCGCGTCCAGTTGGGGTCAACCCCAGCCAGCCGAAGGATGTCCGCACTCAATTGTTCAAATCCAGCGATGGGTCGAAGTGTCGGCCTCAGAACATAGAGTTTTGCCCGAGGGGTCGCTTCGGCCAGAGCAAACCCCAGAAGGAGGTCCAGATCGGGTCGGTCCGCTAACAACGCTTCGGCCAGTGAGCGCAGTCGCTCCGGTGTTCCGCTGAGACTCTCCAGTGTCTGATTGAGTAGGCCACGTTTACACTGCTGGGTATCGACGGCCACCATGACTCGGGCTGTGTCGATACCGCTGGCACCGGAACGTAGGCTCCATTCGGCACAAAAGGGGCGCGGGTCGCCGCCATCGTTCAGGTCGGAGTACACCGGTCGAAGCGGTAACCGCTCGATAGCCTCAGCGACATCATGCCCGTTGTGCGGTGCGATGAGCTTAAGCCAAGAAGTGAGCGGATCGGCGGTCAAGGGCTCACCAAAGGGTGCTGCGGGTTCAGAATTCCATCTGGGTCCAACAGGTCTTTAAACTGCCGAAAAAGGATTCGCCGGCTCGGAAGAATCTTAGCGACCATCTCCGACGGCCAGGCATGGCCAAGACGATAGGGCACCACAGGGTGTTGGCTCAACTCGGCCAGCCAATGGCTTCTGTGTTCATGCACTCCTTGAGCGGGCTTCGTTCGTGGGACAGATGTGTGCATGCCCAGGTTCACGAAGCCAGGCGCCAAATAGAGTGCCGTCCGGACCATGCTGGGGGATAAGCGAAGCGCATCCTCGGCCTGGCTGTCAGCGATGGATAGGAGTTTTTCAGCATTGGCGTAGGACGTATTGATGTCTAAGCCGACCAGATATTCGCGTTCTTGGAATACAGCATGGGCTCCCATGGGGCCTTGCCATCGTGGACGGCCTTCCTCATCGGTACCCGCACGCCCAGAGTCGCTTTCGGCTGTGGATGCGGTGACGGAAATTCCCTCGGATTCCAGATGTTTCTGGACCCGTATGGCTCGACTTTGAGCGTCGTCCATATCGAGAGGGCTGTCCACCGAGACCCAGAACGTCCACGGCGTATCCAGGACCCGGCCTTCACGACGAGGTTCGTGTTCACGTACGGCTCGGAAGGTGTCGCATAGACCATCACGGCACAGAGAGCGTCCGCATCGAAGAAGGGCGACAGGGTCCGGGTGTGTGCCCTCTACATGAACGACCCAAGGTGTAGGGACGACTCGAAGGGATACCCCCACGATGATTCCAAGTGTGCCTTCACTTCCGAGGAATAGACCAGTTGGATCGGGCAGGCCGTCTCGAAGATAAGGTTCGGTGCCTCGAAAACCAGCACTGGTACCGGTGTGAATAATCTCCCCTGTGCCGGTGACGATGGTGAGGCTGGTGATCCAGCGGTCGATACCCCCACGGGCCATCCCGATACCACTGGTGAGTCCCGTCGCCACCATTGAGCCCACGGATGTTTCACCAAAAGCATCCGGGTGCACAGGAAGTGCCAGCCCCTGCGACCTCAACCATCGGTCGAGTGGGCGTACCGGTTCTCCGCAACCCACGGTAACGACATCGTCAGTGCGTTCAATCCCGCGTATTCTTGATGTATCCAGTGCAATCGCGCCCTCTATTCGAAGAGGTGACCAATAGGCCGTGCGTTGACCCACGGGAACCACCGAAGTGGACGTTTCGCGAGCCAGTTGAATGATGGTCACGACTTCGGCCGCATTCTCAGGCGTGACCGTACACAGCGGAACCCCAATGGCATCGCCACCGATGTCGGTCCATTCCGTATCTGAGATCTGAACTTTGTCTGGGCCCAGTTCTTGCTCAAGATTGGATACAAGGTTCATTAGGAATCCGTCGTTATGGTGGCCAGGTCACGGTCCACCAGGGACTGCCCAATCCAGAGAATATATCGTTCCAAACTTGATCGATGGCTTTGGTCGATCCCTTGTTGTTTCTGGTAGGAGTCGCCCAGTTGTCGCAGTGTCTTACGGCCGTCCATGAGTGGGAAAAGCGGGCCCATGGCATCTGGAATGTGCATGCGCCGAATGCGATTGGCATCACCGGGTGCGGTGTCGTTGACCTCGACGCGAATGCTTGATGCCAGTCGCCCTTTCCCTTCGAGCGGAACAGCCGACGGCGTCAGGGTGGGTGCAGAACGGAGCTTAATCATGTCGTCGAGTGAAACCTGTGGGCGATGCGAGGACTCGGGACTCGCCTCAGGGACAAAGCGTGTGTACAGCTCATTGAAGAAGTCCGGATCAAAGAACGAACCGGGTTCTCTCCATACTCCCCCCTCTGCCGCAAAACCTGTGGCGAAGGCGAGGAACGCATCTCTATCGCTGGCGGCTTGTGGGAGCGCTGTAGTGGCCACCAACTCGCGGGCTCGCGCCCACCACTCATCAGGCCGGTGATTGAAGCGGTAGAAGAAATAGGTCAGCTCTCGAAACGAAGCGAGGGTGTCGCGGACTTGGTCTTCATAGGCTGCCAAGGCGCGAGTTTCATCGACCACAGAATCGTCATCGAGGACTGTGTTCAGCGCATACGCGAGGAAGCGTGCGAAACTTTGGCCCAAAAAGCACCCCACACTCAAAATCGGGTCCACGAATCCGGCCGCATCCCCGAGCCGTATGAGGCCGGGTTGAACGATGCTTCGGCTGGTGTAGGAGAAATCTGTGGTCACTCGGACGCGGCTTTTCTGTGGGCCTTCTGTGAGCGTAGCACCCGACAGAATTTTAGACAGGTAGGGCGAATCGGCGATGGCCTGATGCACGATATCCTCAGGGTTTGTACCCTGTCGTTCCCGGTGGGATTTCAAGGAGGTCACCAGCCCCACACTGACCAAGTCTTCTCGCACGGGAAAGACCCAACTCCAACCTTGGGGGTGGGCCACAATGAATGCGCGTGAAGCCGATAAATTGCCATTCCACTCTTCAAAGAGCGTGGCGCCCTCCCAATAGGTGCCGTAGGCCACGTTTTGAAGGATGGGATCCAGTTCTCGATCTGCAAGGCTCCCGGCGAGCCCCTGTTGCCCGGTGGCATCGATGACCCAGCGTGCGGTGATGGATTCGTCTTCTTCGGTGATGACCCCCGAGACGCGCCCGTTCGCATGAACCAGATCTCGAACGCCGATTCCTTCCCGAACTTCGGCGCCTAAGGATTGCGCGTGACGAAGCAAGACTTCGTCGTAGCGAGCACGCTCCACGTGCCATGACCAAGTCGTTTGAACGGAGCCGCTACCCGTATCGGCGTGTTCGATACGGTCCATATCGCCGAAGAGCATGTGCCAGACCTGGTCTTCATCGCCCCAGATAAACGTGGCCCCCATTTTTCGAATGAAGCCACTGTTCTCCAAGGTGTCGTATACGCCCAGTTCTTGAAGCGTGCGGTTCAATTCCGTGACCATCGTTTCACCCACGTGAAAGCGCGGAAAGGGTGTCCGCTCCAAAACGCAGACACGGCAATCGGGCCGATGACGCAAAAGCATTCCTGCAAGCGTGCTCCCGGCGGGTCCACCGCCCACAATGATGACGTCATAATCCATGGTATTTGCCCTAACGCACGCTAGCCGTACAGGTGGGTGATGAGCAAGGTCTTTGGGGTGGAATTCGGGTTCATTCAGTTCGGTACGGGGTTTTCCATGAGGCCAGTATCCACACAAAAATATGGAAGTAATTCAGATGGTGTATTTTTACGCTGGACATAGTGCTTGGTGCATTCAATGCCGATAATTAGCGAATCAGGGGAAGAGCTCGAGATGCTCCGCTACAGAGAAGATTGGCGAACACTATTGGCTTTGAGCCTTTACGTGGTCTGGATTTTTGCGGGCTTTTGGACCTACGCCATTATGCCTGGGTACGGAGTGGTGCTGTATACGGTGTTGGGCTGTGTGTTTGGTTTCACCACAGCCGTAATTACGCACAATACGGTTCACACACCGATGTGGGAATCCGACCGTATGAATCAGCTGACTCAGCTGTTTATCAGCTGTATCTATGGCAATGCCGTCAGTGTTTTCGTTCGTGGCCACAACTACTCGCATCATCGTTACACTCAGACTCCCAAGGATTTGATGCGGACCACGAAGGCGCGGTTCCGATTGAACGGCCTCAATCAACTGTTGTTTCTGTTCATTGTGGGCCCCGCTATTGAACGCGGAAACAAAATCTTTATCGCTCGGGAACGCGAAATGAACTCGGCCTGGTGGCTTCAGTTTCGACTGGAACGGCTGTGCAACTGGTCTGTGACGTTGGCTCTTCTCGCCATCAATTGGCAAGCCAGCCTCTTTTTCTTGATGATTCCACGCCTATTTGGGGTCTGGGGAATTTGTGGGATTAACTATGTCCAACACGATGGTTGTGACGTCGGTCATCCGTTCAATCACAGTCGGAACCTGGTATCGCCGATTCTGAACTTCGTTTTGTTCAACAATGGCTACCACACCATCCATCACGAAAAACCACAACTGCATTGGAGTTTGTTGCGAGAGGCTCATGAGCGGGAAATCAAGCCTCACATCGATCCCCGACTGGATGAGCCTTCGATGTTTGCGTATCTGTGGCGAACCAACATTTGGCCTGGCAAGCGTCTTCGATACAATGGTGAGCCTGTGGTGCTCGGTCCCCCAGAGCCGGACCAAGACTGGATTCCGGACACCTTTGAACTCGGTCAAGAGATTTCTGTAGGTGCCGCTGGTGGTGTTCGATTGTAGAGCGTGAACGGCTCTAAAATAGGATGCTTGAACTCAATCGACCCAGAGAGGGATGTGGTTGCTTTGGGTGGAGTTCTGATTCGACAACCAAATCGCCGGTGAGCTCGGATCTTCACCCGCCAATGCCAGGTCGGGGTCAAAGCTGGAGAGCCAGATTTGGTGGATGCCCGAGGTGACGCTGCCGTAGGCCCGACGAGATGCGAATGCGAACCACCAGTAGTCGTCTCCGGCTGTGGCTGGGGCCCACTTGGGAAGGGAACTGCCTGTGGAGGGGCTGATATTCGCTTTGGCCATTTCAATGGGCGTGCCTCCATCGATGGGGACCACAAAAATGGTGGCATCCGGATCGTCGTATGTATCTCCAGTGGACGCATTGAACATGACCCACTGACTATCGGGAGACACCACCGGATAGTAAATGGTGGTGAACCCATACGATGGGTCCAGTTCGGACAAGGTCAATATGGTTTCGGCCGGCCCGAACACGCCTTCACCCATGTACGGCGCGCGCATGATGGTCCCGCCAGTGAATGTGAGGTCGTAGCTATGTCCTGGAGAATCAATGAACACCAAATAGCTGTCATCTGGAGCCCAATCGATGTTCGTCACCCACGAAGTTCCCGCGATGCTCGGGTTCGAAAGAAACGCACCTGTGATGCCATCGAACAGACTCAACGTTCCATTCAAGGTGCTCAGTAGGTAGCTGCCATCTGCAGAAAAGGTTTTGTAGTTCGAGTTGCCGCCCGAACCTCCGGCGATCACGTCCGAGCGATCATCGATTTTCTTCATGCCGAGGGGTCCGGAACCGCCGTCGTACGTGACGGCGACCATGCCCGCACGAGATACGGCATGACATCCCACGCAGCGACCGGTTTCCGCTGTCGTGAGAAAGCTGCGTGCCGTTTCCGCATAAGGGATTTCCATCAAGCCGCTCGCCGTCGGTGTCCAGTAGATGATGGACCCTGTCGCCTCCAGATCTTGGATGGTCATGTACTGCGAGTCCTTCACCACGACCTCGCCTCCGATGTGGGCGGATAGGGTGCTGGTGACGACCAGCCCAGCGTTGGAACGGCCGATAACGGGCCACAACTCTGCATCCGATATCCAGCTTAGGCTCGTGGAATAAATCGTGAGTTCGGTGACCTCGGATTCAAACTTCAGACGATAGGCCGTGGCGCCCAGATTTTCCCATTGGAAGTTGATGGCGGGTTGGTTTTTGGGCAACATGACCCCATCGGGTGGATAGATCATCCCCGTCCCGCTGTGAGCGACCTCAGGAACATCGAACAGGGTGATGTCGAAACCTTCGGGTATATACGTGCCCTCAAACTTGACGGTAATGTCTGCCGTGGCCCAAAGGCCGTCGTAACGGCCCACAATGGTGGCTTTTCCTCCCTGTGTGGTTCCGGTCACGAACAATCCATTACTGTCGATCGCACCAATATGGGCATTGTTTACAGTCCATTCCACATCTTCCACGATGACGTCGTCAGTCCCGTCGCTGTATTTGGCAATGAAGCGAAAGCGATGCGTCTGCGAGGTGTCAGTGGAAATCAAGAACTCTCTCTCCGACACGTCCAATTCCGCAGAAACCATGACGACTTCTTCCGTTACATCCGGCTCTTCGATTCCTGAATCATCGATATCAGTTGTGCTGGTGTCGTCTGAAGATGGGGATCCAGGCGTGGAACTGCCACTGCCACTACCACTACCACT
>Ga0163180_10000610_pt1 | contig 20735 bp, 28 predicted proteins | sample AtlANTMetagenome_2_FD_109647 | JGI IMG/M metagenome (GOLD analysis project Ga0163180, IMG submission 109647) | Marine eukaryotic phytoplankton communities from the Atlantic Ocean - Atlantic ANT 4 Metagenome | ecosystem: Environmental > Aquatic > Marine > Oceanic | place: North Atlantic Ocean...
TTCGGCGCTCGATTGGGCAGACGCCCATCTCGATTCGCCTTGGTTCTACTTCGATGACCCAACAGAAGGTCGCCACCCTGATTTGGGTGAGTCAGGAGGTTTAGTTCAGGACCCAGATACCAAGACTGTTGTCTTAAACAATTACCCCTATACACATGGCTACCACTCAAATAGGTACAAGTTGGTGCAGCATTCGTTCTTGACCAGAGAACTGTTGCCTAAGCTCATTCAGTACGGGTTAGTTAAGTCCATCGAGTCCATAGGTACTTATGGCAGCGGCGAGGCAGCTTTTGTGTCAGTGCGCTTACCTAACGACATTGAGATTGACGGGTACTCCGAAGTCCACAACGTAATCAACTTGACCAATGGGTATGACAAGTTGCCGTTGTCGCTAACAAATAGTTTGGGGATTGTTGTTTGTGCTAACACCATGCAGACCAACGTCTTGAACGTGCCCGCATGGCACACCTTCAAGCACATAGGTAAGCCTGCGGAGTTAATGAACGAAGCGGTGAACCAGCTAGGGTTACGAGTCGATATGGGTTCTGGTCACGGTAGCCGCATCGAACGGTTGCTTAACCAAGAACTTGTAGACGCAGAATTCCAGAAGATTGTTAGAGCCGTAATTGGTGAACAACCAAACAAATTTACTGTGAAGGAATCTGGTCCAGCCGTGCGGAGGGCGTGGACTGAGTGGAACAACAAGCGAGATCGAATCATGTATCGCTATACCGAAGACCCCAACAACACAAACATTACTGGCACGGCTTGGGGAGCATTAATGGCTGTCCAAGCTTACGAGCAGAAAGACTTGCGCGTAAGTAAAGCTAGCGGGTCCACACAGGAGCGGCATCACAGAAACTTAGTCATGGGCAAATTGCCTTTGACTGAGAAAGCAGTTAAGGCTTTAGGTATTGGTTCACGACTCGCTTCGGTGGCTTACTAATGAGCAGCCTCACAGATGAGCAGAATGATCTCTTGCTTGAATTGTTTGATTCGACACACGATGTCATGCACATGATGAGAAGCATGGGCGAGGCAATGTACGAAGCAGCATCAGAGCTAGAGCAGTGTTTGTTGGAAGCAGTGAAGTCCCTGAACAAAGATGGTGACCTTAAGCCTCCCGCAGTTCCCGATAATGTAATCAGTTTTCCAGAAAGGGTAGACGATGTATGACGACTGGAAGCCTGTCTATGACACCAATGGACAGCCTGCCCATGCAGGCGACTTAGCTTGTTGGTGTCAGCGATGCGGGCTTTCCATCCCTATGGGATGTGACATTGTGACTATGAAAGACGAAAGAGTTTGTCTTAGCTGTTGGACCCACCACGATGGTTGGTACTCAGCGGGCTCGAAAATCTTTCAGTTAGTTGCTCCTAGGTTGCGTTCTGCTCCCATTGAAGAACCAGATCCTGTGGAAATTCCACAAGAACCTGACTATTGGGGAATGGAAAGCACCGTGACTGGCCGTTTAATGCAAGCTCTGGAAGACTGCGTTAAACATCAATTCGACATTGTTATTAGCGAGGAGAATGAATGGTTCATGGAACTTATTGATCAGAGAATAAAAGAAAGGATGAGGAAGTGACTGAGGTTACAGAGTCGAACGGGTACCCGATTATCCATAAGGTGCCAATAGATAAGGATGATGGCTGGTTCAGAATCATGGTGCAGCGCCCTAAGGAGCGATGCCCATTCCCTGAAGCTCCGTATGTCGTAGCGGTCAAAGACTTTAACCGACTCGACTATGACGGATGGGCTTATGCCGTGTCCTATGACCTAAGTTTTGAAGCAGCAGTTGATCTGCTCAACAAGTAAAGGATGTTCTATGCAGTATCTAAGTGATGACCCACCTGACGATCCTTATGGTGATCTAACTGACGAAGAGTACGACGAGATGATGGAAGCTCGTGAAGTAGCTGAGTCAATGTATTGGGATCGAAAGATAGATGAGGCCAGAGGTAACTAAGTGAACGTCTGGTTGGCTATTTGGCGAATTCTGGACTTTGCTTCGTTTGTGGAAATTCCACAAGAACAAGTTCAGATTGCCGAATCTGTTTGCTCATATGAATGGGAGGACAGCAACTGTGTACGAGCCTTGGGGATTGTCTGGTGTGAGTCGCTAGGCAATCCTCGGGCCTACAACGGTGTTGATCACGGCCATTTTCAAGTGAATGAATTTTACTGGGCAGATGTTTTTGGTAAAGAAACTTGGGCTAAACGGTATGAGATATCGACTAATTCCGCTATGGCTCACCACATTTACAGCAAGGGTAGAGGCCGTTGGGCGCTCTGGACTTGCGGAAGGATGAAATGAAATTCGATTGCAAAGGCAGTCCTTCGCTCACGAATTACGGTAGAGGGTGCCGTTGTGACTTATGTCGCTCGGTTAAATCTCTTTACGAACAAGAGCGAAGAGATAAAGCAAGAAAGTATAAAGCTGATAATCCAGGTGAGACACCTCCGAAGAAACCCGCAGGGAAGCGAGACAATCCTGTTGTCTATGCTGATGCGTTTACGAGAGGGGAAATACTAAGAGCAAGGGGAATGGCATGAGTGAAGAAGAACCAGCTTGGGTGCAGCGCGAAGGTTTAACTGCTGTAGCTGAGATGGAGCTTGAACTGTTTTCCGAAATTGCAGAAAACAATTCAGCATGGAATGTTGATAGCCCTGCACACTTGCGCTACCTAGATAGGTTGTGTTGGGTGTGGGAAAATCAACTTAAAGTTCTCAGATACCTGAGGCGACAAACAATGCTTGACATATATCAGCAAGGCTTCTCTAAAGCCGAAGCTGGAAAGTTCATTAACCTCAAACGAACTAGAGCGCATGAACTGATACAACAAGCAGCAGAAGAAAGATTACAGAAACAGACTCCGTTCTGATTTTGTGGAAATTCCACAGCCCCCACCTTCGGGTGGGGGTCTTTTTTTTGTTCTTTTTTCTGGAAGGTTGTTTTTTTGTAATCTTACCTGTAGGATTCGGGGGAACCCCTTCAGGGGGTTCCCCCGAAACTAGATCTAGGGAGATGCCCTAGGCGTGACTTCTCCCCGCGCTTAGGGCATCACCCATAACGCAGGGAGAAGCGTGGAAATAAAATTACGGCAAAGCTGGATTAACACCTTCCTCCGCTGCCCTGAGCAAGCACGCCAAGAGCGGCTTGGCCTAGTCAAGCAGAAAGAAACATCTGATCTGCTCAGAGGCAACGCAGTCCACTACGCTATCGAGCAAGCAGGACTAGAACAACTTCACTCTCATGCCACTGTCAGCTTAGATGTGCTGTGGGACATGGTGGACGATTATCTCTCCGCTCACTCTGTTCTTGTTGAAGTGTGGCGTCAACCCTACGAAACAGTCGTCGATGTTTGCAGGGCAAACATTCAAGTCTGGCACGATGAGGTATGGCCTCAACTGATGCCCCATGCCGTGGAGCGCACCTTCACCAAAGAGATAGGCACACGCGACGGCGTAACCTTAATCCTCACAGGAACTGCGGACTGGGAAGATGAGTCTGGTGAACTGTGGGACTGGAAGAACCCCTCACGATTCTACGAACCGTGGGAGAAGAAACGCTGGGACATCCAATCCCATGCTTACTGCTGGGCTCTAGACGCAGAGAAGTTCAACCTCGCTGTATTCGCTAACGGCCAGTACCAGCACATTCCAATCGAACGAACACAAGAACACATCGACGCATTCATAGAAATGTGTTGGTCCATCGTTCCTCTAATGACAGCCGACATAAAGCCTTGGCCCATGAACTGGCAAGGCTGGCACTGCTCGCCCAAATGGTGCCCCGTGTGGCAAGCAGGCGAATGCCGTGGCAAGCACCTCGGGCAGAAGCCGTGGTGAGAAACGTTCACTATCTGCTAGTTTGTGCCGTGGGCCGTTTCTGGTACGATGTAAAATGATCTGTTGGAAATAACATCCAAAGGGAGGATGACATATGACAGAAAATGCAAGAGTTACGGTGAGCTTCACTCAAAAAGTGAGCGAAGCCCCGTACGAAACAGCGGACTACTCGCTCTCCATAGAGCGCAGTGTTCCCGAATCAATGGGAGATGAAGGCATCATTGCTGAAGCAACTTCCATGTTTGAACAAGTAAAGAGCGAAGTGCTCAAACAATCAGGACAAGAAATAGATCTTACTCCTGATGGGGTCGTGATGCGTCGCTTGAAAAGCGGCGTTTCCAGGCCTGATGGTAGTAAGCCCTCCGCTCCCGCAGCGGAAGCTGCTGAGAGTAGCGCTCCAACACGACCGAAAGCTTCCGCTCCAGCAGGAGGAAAAGTGACTGGTCGTGTTTACAAGCGAGTCCCTCTCTGCGTTGGGAAACAAGCTGACATCCGCCAAGCGGCATGGAACCTTATAGCGTTCCAGCCTAGCGAATGGCGAGATGATGACGGCAGTTTGATCGAAGTGTACAAAGTCAAAGAAAAAGCTGACGGCACAACTGATCAAACCAACCGTGGGACTAACTACCCTAATTTCTCCATTGGTAAGGATGCGCTTTCTCGCATAGGAATCAACGTCAATCAAGACTTTGGCGTTTGGGTCAACGAAGGGGACAGCAACGTTCCATTGACTGTATTCGATCAGGCCGCAGGCCAGACGAAGGATGACGCAGTTGAATGGGACTGGTTGGCCCGTCGCGAGGAGCTTCATTCTTAAATGGAGACCCAGGGAGAAGCCGTAGAGCTTTCCGAGGAAGAGGTTGACGCTCGCCTTGCGGGCGTTGACCTCGACCTACTGGGAGAGCAACAATACAAATGGTTCCGCCCCACTTCAGCGGCAGTGGACGAATGGGTGGACTATGCCCAACGTGGTGACGATTGTTACTACATGGGCTTAACAGACATAGATCAAAAGATGAGAGGCATCTGGCCTAGCGACGTTCTTGTCGTCACAGGCAGAGCACACAGCGGCAAGTCTGCTGTAATCCTTTCGTCAATGGCAACAAACTTATTACAGAATCCTGATTTTCATGGCATCATCTACACCCCCGACGAACCAGAAATCTTGGTTGTCTCAAAACTTTACGCTCTACTTTACCAACGCAATCTTGCGGAAGTGGAAGATGGTTTGCGGGCGCAAGATCCTTCAGTCGTTCAAGAAATAGAAGAAGCTAAAGTTTCATTCTTAGACAGGATTAAAATTTTCCCTAACGCTATGTCTTTCGAGCACATGTCGGAAGCCATGAGGGAATGCGAGGACTACTGGCAAGCAAAGCCAGGGTTCGTAATGGTTGACTTTCTAGAACAGCTACCACAGGCCAGCGGCTACGAAGGCGTATCCAAAGTTCTTAAAGGACTTAAGGAATGGTCAGAGGCAGAGAAAATGCCAACCGCTCTTATCCATCAATCTGGCAAAGCCTCCACACGAGGTTCGTCAAGGGGCATGGACGATGGAAAGTTTAATGCCGACGAATATGCTATTCTTCAATTAAACGTATTTAGGAAACGTGATGACCCAAAGCTTTCGGACGCAGAACGAGTTATGCACTCAGTCTCAGTCTCTCTTGACCTTTGCAAAAACAAGCGACCGCCATGCCATGTCACACACGATCCCATTGATTACTACATGGACCCGAACTGCGGACTCGTCAGGGACTACTACGAGTCTGATATCCCAATGGATGACCGATGGGTGGAGTAGAAGACTTCGCTGAGCTTCACAAGGGCGGCTTCATCGCTAACGTAGCGAAAGGAGTAAAGCCTCTCACCCGACAGGGTAACTATGTAGAAGCCTATGGAGAAGAATACCAAGACCTGATCAAGAAACATCTAGAAGGCGACGCCAACATTGGTGTGTACCCTTTGTGGCAAAAGAACGGTGTTTGGATGGTCAATTGGGGAGCAGTCGATTTAGACGACGGCGACATCTCAGACGTTCACGCAAACAATCTACAAAAATTGCTTACTAAAATGGGTATCGTTTCTTGGAAAGAACCTTCAAGATCTAAGGGATATCACGTTTGGGTTTACTTGCAGGCACCTATGGCTGCAAGTCTAGTAAGGAAAGCTCTCATAGGAGCTTGTAGGATTGTGGACGTGCCCGTTCGAGAGGTATACCCCAAACAAGAATCCTTAGAGAAAGACTCTATAGGCAACTGTTTGAGGCTTCCTTACCCTGGAGGTCGCACACCTGGCAAGCAAGAAGTTGAAGGCTACTCGTGGCAAAAATTTGCGAAGGAAGCTTTAGAGAACAGAACATTGCCAGCGACACTGCGGAAGCTGCTGCCTCTTCACGCTGCAACTGAGCCCAAGAAACTTAAGTACGTTGACCGAGGATTTCGCCTAGACGGAGAGTTTCTTGGTTTGGCTAAAGAACTATGGGAGAAAAGCGAATACGAAGATCGCAGTAAAGCTCTCTTCGGGTTTGCCACCAGTTTGATCTGGCAAGAATTTACATTCGAGGCGACATTAGATTGGGTTCGACGATTCGATGATCGTCTGGAAAAGTTTACAGACAGACCAGACCGAGAACGTCAACTTCGCAATCTTGTTGAACGAGCAGTCGTAGCAATAGGCGACAGGCGTGCCTAAGTCTTACAAGTTCACGGTCCCTGTCCGCCCAAAAGTTAAAGGTAGACCAAGGTTCTCTAAGAAAGGTTATGCGTACACTCCTAAAAATACTCGGGACTACGAGAACGCAGTCAAAGAACATTACAAAGGCCCTCTCTTTGAGGGGCCGATAAGCATGAGTGTGGTTCTGAGCAAAGAGAAAGCTCAGATAACCATCACTCCGCTAGAGGTAGAGGAAAGCAAACTCCGAGGAGATACTACCAACTACCTTAAAGCGATAGAAGATGCCTTAAATGGCATCGCCTATAAAGACGATATCCAAATACAAAGGATTGTCGGGAAGAAAAAATGAACAAACCATTTCACCAAGCGCCTTATGTAGAACGTTACTTAAAGATGGGCGACGAAGCTGAAACAGCCTATGAAGAAAGAAACGACTCTTGGGTTAGGTATGGTTTGAACCGCCCACCTTTTCACATCCATAAAATGCCGTTGGGAGTAAGGTATACTCCTGATTACTTACAAGGAAACCCTCAGCGGCTAGTAGAAGTGATGGGAATGGGCAAAACGCCGCTGAAATTGAAATTAGAAAAGATATCTGCGTTGTCTTGGTGGGATCACTCGGGAATGGACTTGTACTGTTGGAGTTGGTCATCAACCCGACAGAATTTTGCTGCGTTGACATACAGCGAAATGGTAAACATCATTAATAAAGAAGATGTACCGTTGGGGAAGTTTCCTGAGGGCAAAGCTTATTTCTCTATAAGCTCAAAACTATTGCCCTGGGACGATGGATGACAAATTTGATCCTGAAGCATTCTTTCAAGCGTTAAAAGATTACAAGTTTCCGTCACTGCGACCGCAAAGGTCGCGAGTAGCGGTAACTGACACAGAATGGTATCGAGCCGTAAGGCTCTACCACATTCCAGAAACAGAGGCGGAAGCTCTTATGAGCGCCGCCCCTTTCGAGGAACCTTCTGCTTCTTGGGAAAGCGTCTATAGAGATGAAGGGGATTTAATAGATGCCGTTGAAGAAGTCTTTGACTCTTTAAGCGACGATGAACAATGGCTATACCACATGCTTGTAGATGTTGGCTTATCTCTGCGTTTCGTCGCAAAGGTATTAGACATCCCTAAGACTACGTTGGCACGCAGAAGAGATGAGCTTGCAGCTAAAGTCCGTCATAATCTCCTTCAGCATGAAGCTGTGTGGAAAAAACTCAAAGACTAATCTTCCAAGTTTGACTTTGCGTTGACACAAGTATTAAGAAAAGCTGTAAAGCCTTGAAGCCAGTTCATCAAACTGGTCAAGGCCAACAGGTTGCCTCCAACAGCGTCATCCCAAGCGTCAATTATATCAGAAACTTCTTCGGGACTAAAAGTAAATAGCACCCCAAGGTCACCATTTAACCATTGAGCATGAGTGCCGTCTTGCATGTCGAGGGTGCCACGAGATTCTAAAAGAGTGATTTCGATTTCTTCTTCGATCTCTAAACCCTCTTCTGCCATCCAATCTGCCCAGATGTCATCGAGAGCCTCGTCGTCACCCACGAGTGTCACCGAGCCAAACGTTGCTTGGCTAGCGACTTCAAGGCCGCTATGCCAGCCGCTGCCGCTGCTGATGCAGCAGCTTTCATGCTGGATACGTCTGTAACAACAAGAATGGCGAGCCCTGCTTCGACCGCAGTCCAAACAGAACGCTCGATCCAATCGCCCCAGTCAAATGGTTTCTTGGCTGAACCTTCAGTCATTTCACTTCCCAAACGGGCGTCCGCCCGAGTTCTGATTTCCTAATGCTGTTGAACGTAAGAACGAAGCTGCTTCTTTAGCTTTCATTCCCATTGCTTGCATGTTGTCAACAGAAGAAGAATCTTTATGCTGTTTTGTTTCTTCGGACATTTGTATCTCGCTTCCTATAATAAGGTAACTTTGGCCCACTTATGCAAACAAGACATCCCAAGTTTGCATACCTACAACACCGTCAACTTTTAAGAATCCAAATTTTCTTTGGAAATCTTTAACTGCTTTAGTTGTGTTTCGACCAAATATACCGTCAATACCCCCAGGTTCGTAACCTAGATCAGTTAGGCGTTCCTGAACTGCCCTGACAGCCGCTCCACGGCTCCTACGGCGAGCGGAGAGGGGGGAGTGTGATACTACCCCCTTTAACCTGTCTAAATGCGCTGTGATGGACGCCCAGTCGATCTGAGCCCAATCTCCTTCATCGACGGGCATCCCTGCGCGAAGCCAGTCATAAAGCCAATTACCAGGGCAAGTTGAATTACCCAAGTCTCTGTGTCCTTTGACCCAAAGTCCATGATCGTAACGCTCCTGAATGTCGTTAATCAAAGCCTTAATAGAAACTAAAGCTTGGTTGCTAACTTTCGCCGCACCCCAACCTGTATAACAAATCGACTCAGTACGACTATTCCAACCCTTAGTAGCACCAGACTGAATACCAGGACCTCTGCCCTCATAAACAACACCCTTCTCGTCTACAAGCCAGTTATAAGCAATAGCTTTCCAGCCACGAGAATCCATATGGAAACGCTCATATTGCTTAACGGCAGTCACACCCGTAGGGCCATTCTTCACACCGCTATGATGCAAAACAATTCCCTTAATCCGCCACCGCTTCAGTTTCGTAAAAGGTTTCTTAGGAGGTCGGGCTTCCCAACCCGACCGAGAAATAATGGTAAGGGCCACGCCACACTTTCCTTGTTTCGATATCTATAATATCACGCCACTCATTAGCGAAACTGGTGTTATCTCTAATGAGTTGCGACTTCTTTTCCCAAGGATCATTAACACGGAACCCGCCACCAAACATGGTAGATATCCAAGTCTGCATCAAACGTCTTTGCTTAGCGCTTTCATTAGGGATAAGCCTCCGCATACGACCCAACACAGGAGAGAACTGATCCACAGCATAAATATCATTGTCACGCATCACCCACTCACCCTTAGAATTCTTCTGAGCTTTACCCATAGCACTTAGTATCGGCATCAACCCAGGAATCTTGCCCCAACTTGGAACCTGTTGGAACCTTCCGCTAAACGGAATATCAGCAAACGACTGCTTCTTAGCCCAAATCTCAACAGGCATCTTGACCCAAGGGAACGCAGACTCTAGCGGAACACGAATAGGAGAAGTAGGTTCCTTCGCAAAGATCGCCAAGTTCCTAAACGGAAGATCAGGCATAGCGTACAGACGTCCGCCAGCCATCCCAGGAATCTTAAACGGCAACCTAATACCCATGTTCTCACCAAAGTAATCAGGAACTAAACCTTGCTGCGGAGAATGTAATTCAAGTTCTTTCTTCCAACGAAGCAAATTGCTCCACGCCTGAGGACGCTTCCCCATTGACTCCAACAACACAGGAATAACATTCTTCTGCCAAGTGTAGAAAGGAATAACATCCTTAATTTTTTTCTCAACATCAGTCAGATCAGAGTAATCGAAATGATACTTATTTATTTGGCGCACAGCGTCAACGCTGTTGCCGCCTTTCATCATTGTGTCAAACCCTAACGCAGCGCGAAGCATAAACTCAGCACGTTCGTTCTGGCCCCTAACTCCAACGTAACCTTTGAAATCTGCGCTAAAGGGATTCCAAGTCGTAGCTTCATCACTCATAGCCATTTTTGCGCCAGATCTTACACGACCAAACCTGTTAATTTCCCGAGCAAATGGCGCAGTAGCAGTAGGCGAAACAGCAGTTGCAACTTCAGACCAAGCCTGACCGCTACCAACAGCACCGCTTTCCAAAAGCTCAGTAAAGACTTCAAAGTCGTAAGCGCTAGCCCGACGGAAACCGCCAAGACCAGCAACACCAGAAAGCTTCGCACCATTCGCCTGAGACAAAGCGCGAGCCCCATCGATAACGTTGCCGTTACCTTCTAAAGCAGCAGCCTTAGCCATAGCAATAACCTTGCTGTGCGTGCCCATTTCGACACCAGCAAGAGCAGAGTTCATCCACAAGCCACCCATAAGGTTGCGAAGAATAAACCCTGGAGTACTTACAGCCTGCGCTTTCCACCAGTTAGCTATCTTGCGGTATTGCTCAACAAACTTTTTGACTTCTTGGTAATCGCCAAGCTTTGCGCCAGCAACAATCCCTGCTTCCAAAGTGTTATAACCCGCATCACTCAATCCGCCAACAGCATAATTGTCGCCAGAAGGAGTCAACTTCTTATCTAAATTTCTAAACGACTGAATAAAGTTAGACTGAGCTTCACCATACGCATCTAAAAACGCTGTGTACATTCCGCGATTCTGCATCACATACATCATCGCTTCATCATCATTGTCTGCCGTACGCAACCAATCATCTACACTGCCCGAATTCTTCATTCGATTCATCTCAGCAACAAGATTCATATGTTCAGCATGCTGAGCTTGTCTTGCAATGTGAATTTCATTAGCCAAAAACTCGTAGTCGCCTTCCCTAGCAGCAACTCTCGCTTCCGCAGCCGCAATATCATCTTTAAGTTTCGCAGCCCTGTTAGCAGCCTCATCGATCTTTTGTTGAACCCTGTTATAAGTATTTTGAAGATAAGCCATCTTCTCTTCAACATCAGTAACAGCCCGAGGCACAGGCCTTCCCTGAGCCTGAAAGAAACCATTCCGTTCAACGTCAAACTGACGCCACGGCATATCATCTTCCAAATTCTTCGTAATCCGTGTCAAGTCATCGCTAAACTCACGAGGAGCCAAACGAGTCTGCGGAGCACCAGCGCCCTCAAACGCTTCTTGCCGCCCCTTCTTCTGAGCCCTAATCGTTTTCTTCGACTGAGCTTTCTTAGGACCACGAGTCTTAACAACTCGACTGTGCTGATCGACATAGCGTTTAGCTATCGTCGCATCATCAAGGCCCAACTCCTGCCCAACCTCATAAATCGTTTTATCTGTACCATCAGCATTACGCCAAATAGCCCTAGAGCGAGGAGGCCAAAGACTCGCCTCGCCAGCTTCCCTAGCAGGAGCTTGTTGTACAAGTTCATAAAACCAATGACGTGAACCCTGCTGCGCTTCGTTGTAAGCACGCAAACGAGCAATCTCGTCTTGCAAACCAATAACAGTATCGGAACCGTCTAACTCTCGAACCAGCCCTCGAATGTAATCTTCAGCATCTTCAACAGACTTACCAGCAATCAGCGCTTCAGCATCAAGCTGATTGGAAAGCTGACCCATCTTCTCCATACGCTCTGCCCAAGACTTACCAGACTGAGTTCTCCACAACGGAGAATCCTTAGGAACAGTTACCTCTCGCACAAAATATTTGCCACTAAATTTGCCATTCGGCAATCTATCTTGCACCTTGACGTAGCCAAGCTGAGAGTACACCTCATCCAAAGCCTCACCCAAACTGGCATACACCTTGCTGCCCCCAGCAAGAGGATGCCCAGCTTCCAGACTTTCCCCAGAAATTTGCCAACCTAAATCACCCGCACTCGGAGAAATGTAACGATCAACATGAAACGTTTCATTAGGAGTCTGAATTGTGTGTCTCGTCAATGGCGGAGTTTCAACAGCGCCAGAAACAAACTCTGGACGCAAATCAGGTTCTTGACCAGAAGCAAACCTGCCAGCTTCACGTCGTTGCTTCATCGCCTGATCAGGCTGCTTCGTTGTGCGAACATCACGCAAACTCTCAGCACGCTCAGGAGACATCGTTCGTACCCGTCGCTGCACCTGAGCAGGACCCTCAACACGAGTCGTAGTGTACGAAATAGGATATTTAGGATTGTTGATATCGTCAGTCAATTTAACAATCGACTTCATAGCAACAACTTCTTCGCCCTTCTCCGCACCCCGCATCAGCCCACGATTAAGACCAATAAACACTTCTTCTAAATCGCTGATCTCTCGATCCAACCTTGTCAAGAAACGTTGGATCTGAGCATCACCTAAACTAGACGCAACTCCAGGCGCAGACATAGCCTGCACACCACCAGAAACTTCTTGCAACTGACGCTGGTAATTACGCAACATCGACAAACGCTGTTGCGCTGGTTCAACAACAGAAACAATCTCTTGAAATACTTTAGAACCTATAGGCGTAGCAGTGTCAGCAGAATCAAACGTTCCGTTAGCAATCCTGACAAGAACATCCCGAGCTTCATCCGAAAGATCGGTAAGCCCAAGAGCTTCTTCTAACCCATTAGCAATCTTGCTTATCTCACGAGCTTCGTTGTCTAAACGAACCAACAAATTCTGAACCCCAACAAGTTCTTCTTCTTGCCCAGGCCTAGCTTTTACCGCAGTTTGTCGAGCTTTCTCAACCAACGAACGACTGCGGCCTAACTGTTTCGCTTTCTGCATTTCTGCTTTGCGAGCTTTAGCAAGAAACTTTTCTAAATTTACAGCTAAATCTCTATTAAAACGAACAGATCCTTGATCAACAGTTGCTCTGTTAATCAAACCAGAACTTAAATTTTCGTTAAACCATCGTTGATGACGGACACGACGAGCTAAGTCTTGGCCGTACCTAGGAATAACTTCAAAAAAATCTTTCTTAAATATGTCTTGAAACTCAGAACCGTAAACACGTTTCCCAATTTCAACCATTTGTTCCCTAACACCTAAACCTTTAGGATGTTGCGCTGGAGGAACAAGTTCTTCTCCCATAAAAATATTTGTTTGATTAGGGCCATCAGGAACAGCAACATAAGTCCGAGGCTGAAAAGGACTGCCTTTCATTCGCCCAGACTCAGGCAACGGAGCAGTCCAAGAATCTCTAGTGTTACCCACAACCTGAGCCACAGGATCATCTAAATCAAGATAACGAGCAGCATAAGCCTCGCTAACCATTTCTTCAAACTGCCCAACGTCGCTTAACTGATCAGTTCCCCTAACGTGAGCATTAAATTGCTCACGAGCATCTCTCCAAAAAGCTTGAACAATTCTTTGAGCATTAGCTCTGTCGCTACCTACGAGCAAACCACTAGCCACTTGTTGAGCTTCACTCAAATTCTCAGCAGCTTCTTGCCCACTAAGAACCATAAAATCTTCAGTACTTAATTCAGGCTGACCTTTTGTTCTAAGCCCTTCATTAATATCATCTAAACTTTTTCTTGTCTTTGCAGCTAAATCTCCGAAAGCGACATTGAAACCTCTTTCAGCGTCTTTCGCTATATCAAGATTGTCCCAAGCCTGCATCTGAAACAAAATATCGCCATCAGTTAATTTCTCGCCTTCAAGACCGTAACCTCTAGAAGCCATTTTGAAAGCTCCAGAATCACCGCTCAAAGCAAGAGACATCTGTCTCAAATACGGGGTCTTAGCAATTGCTGTATTAAAAAGTCTTCCAGGGCCCATAGCAATGGTGCGCCCAAACAAAGCACTTTGCTTACCTAGGCGAGGACCAACATCAACAGCCATGCTTGCCGCAAGTTTTGCTGCTTGCTTAACTTGCGGCGAAACATTCCCTACTGCTTGACCAGACCGTATATTCTTCATAGTCGTCAAAACCGCTTCTTGGTTTTTCAGACCTTGCTGAGTAGCGCTAGAAAGATCAAACGCAGCATCATCTAACAAATACTTAGGTACTTGTTTAATCCTTCTAGCGTCAGCCCATTGACTAAACCTGCCCCCTGACGCACGGTTAGCAAGAGGCTCAACAAGTTTACGACCAACACGACCTGTGCCAAACGCAGTAAAGCCCATACCAGCAGGATTCAAACCAATTTCAGCTAAATCATCGCCGCCAGAAAGAATAGAACGATTCTTAGCTACCCTGACAGCGGACTCATTTAACCTTTTAGCTTTAACGGCATCTCCAGCAGCATCAGCCGCATCAGCAGCTTTGCGTAAAGCATCAGAAGCTTTTCGCCACGTACCAATACGAGCAGCGGCTCCAGCACCACCAGTCAAATACGTTAACGGATCAAGAGCAATATCTAAAGGCAACCCAATAGCTATGTCCCAGCCAGTGCCCGTACCCCACCCCTCGTCCTGCATAAACTGACCGACCATATAATTGTCAGAAGTTTGATTCCACCAATCAGTAGGCGAAAAACCTTCGCCCTGCAACAAGTCAGTTATTTCTTTAGCCGTTGACACAATCGCCGCACGAGGCGTATCAACAATGTCAATTATTTTACCTAAAGGACCAAGAAAACCTCCGCCCCCTTTAGGGCGAGGTGTTGGCACACTTAGATCTATACCCCAAATATTTGAAGAAGCTTTGCTTTCAATTGGAACATCTGGACTTAAATCTATATGCCCAGAATCAGGAGAAAGATCTATGGAAGGAGGCGGCTTTATCGCCGCCAACATGTCTCTTCGGTCAACCATAGCTTCCTATCAGGCGTTTTTGTCCATTGCCAAATATGTTTCTAAAAGTTCTCTCAACTCTGCGGGGCTATTATAAAAGGCTTCAAAACCTTGCTCGAAACCTTCTGGCGTAATCATCGTGCCGCCCCAAGGACGAGTATTGTCAGGAATCTGAGGGATCATTGGTGTACGCTCAAACAAATCATCAGATAACTGAAGCTGATCAGCAGCTTGCCATAACTGCGAACTAGTGTCCGTAGCCGCAGCCATAACCTGATAAGCATTCAAAGCAGCAGCAGCGTCAGCCTCAGCTTGACTATTAGCAGCATTCATAGCAAGTGACGCTTGCTCAACACCAATCTTATTCATAACAAGCTCTCGGTCAATTGCTTGCATGTTCGACTTCAATTGAAGCTGTGCTTGCAACCCCAACTGAGAAACCGTATTAGCAAGATTACGAGCCTCAGCGGCCATACCTTGATTCACACGAGCAGTAGCCATACCATGAGCCATCTTCATAATGGCACCCATTTCGTTAGCGAAACGAGCACCATTCTGAGCCTGCGAAGTCAACAACGCAGCAGTCTCAGCACCAGCACCAGCAGTCCACCGTTGAGGGTCAATACCCCAAGTCCCTAAACGAAGATCCGCAGCTTCCTGCGTATCTTCCATCCCGTCAATAGCAGTCTGAAACTCTGCTTCAAATCGAAGATCATTGTTCTTATCTCGATCCTCAGTAGCAGAAAACACATTATCCAATTGACGATTAATAGCATTTGTGTCTGACCGTATTTGACCTGCGCGACCAGACCCAGCACCACTTATGTATTGTTGAATGGTGTTGTAATAATCTTGAGCAGCCGCAGTATCAGAAGCATGCATCTGATCGTAAAGATCTAGCAAATCATCGAAACGGCCACGTGGAACATTATCTTCAGGCAAGAAGAAACCTTCTTGCTGCCACTCAGGATTAACCGCAGTACTCGACCCAGGGCCAGGACCAAATTGCCCCGAGCCCCAAGGACCCATAAACGGGCCATCAGCACCTTCTTTGTAACCTGCTATCCGTTCAGCAGCAGCCCTATCTCGTTGAGCAGCAATTTGAGGGTCAAGAAATTCCTCAACCTCAGGTGATGCACTGCTAGGTCCAGGATTCCCACCCCAAGTAGATTTTTTGCCTATATCCCCAGAGAATAAACCTAATGCGGCATTCCCAAGACCGCCGAGAAAACCGCCGATATCTCCCAGTCCACCTTTAGGATTCGTACCCATATCAATTCCTAACCGTAAATGCTTTTCTTCAAAGCATCCATGTAACTATCCCCATACTGATTCCATTTGTTCTCACCCACAGGCGAATAACCACCATCTAAACCAGCAACAGAGAAATTGGCTGCCGCTCTAGCAGAAGCCAACGCTTCCCCAATTGCATTCTCGCGAATAGTTTCATCAAACTCATAACCAGCAGAACGATCAGCAAAACCAAGATCCTGCAACACACGCTGCAACTTATGACGCTGCGACAATTCGTCACGAATAACCTGCGCCTCAAACTCACCCATACCACGATCAAACTGACCGCTATTCAACATCCCACGACGATTAAAACCACCAGGAAGTTGACGACGCATAAGATCTGCTTGGCGTCGATACTGATCGAGCGCCAAAGCAAAATCTTCTAACCTACGAGAACGCTGCAATTCATTAGCGTTCAAAGAACCACGAAGCTTAACCAAAGCCCCTTGCAAAGTCCGCAAATCACCAAACTCACGGCCACCAGACATCAAGTCAGCTTCTATCGCATCTAAAGCCCCACCACCATCAATCTGACTTCCGCTCCCGCTTCCGCTTCCGCTGCCGCTGCCGCGAGCGCTGTCAACAGCATACGACTCCAAATCAGTCATCGTAGGGCCACCCTGCCCAAGACTAGAAGGAGTACGCTGAGCAACACCAAAATCAATAGCAGCATCTAACCCAGGAGTAGACTCTGTTCGATACTTACCTTCTCCATATGCCCAAGGATTTTGGCGCATATGATCACCCAAAGAATTCTTAGCTTTATTCTCAGCGATTAACTCAGCAATCGCAATCTTGTTATCAGCACGACGAGAAGCAGAACCAGTACTCCCACCATACTGGGCTGTCAAACCTTCAAGATTTCCTAAAGCATCACTGCTACTTGTGCCTTTACCAGTAAACGCAGGCGGGAACTTAGGAGCGTCACGCTCACCAGCATCAACAACATTAGCCCCACGCTTAGTAGAGCCTGTAACCCCAGTACGACCATCAAGGTTAGGAACAGTATAAGACTGATTAGAGCGAGCCCTTCTGCGGGAGCGCACTCTATTAGCTATTTGCGGATCAATAACTCCAATTCCCACCGTAGCCTCCTACTTTAGGGCTCTTTCGTCCCACATTTATCGCAATTTTCCGTGCATTGGTTCTCTTCAAGCTGTTTAATGTGAACCCGCATTAAAGCGAGTTCCCATTCCATTTGCCCACGTTCACTCAAAGAAGCAATAACTTCTTCGATACCTACGTCAGCACTCATGCTGGATCAGGTGCCTCAACATCTGAAGCACCCTCAGGAGGCGGAGGTCCTACAAGAGCATTAACCTCAGCTTCGCTTAACCCAAGGTCAAAAAGCTTTTGGCGACCAGCCGCAGCATCAGCTTGCTCTTGCGCCATAACAGCAGCCTGCTCTTCAGCAAGAGCAACATCTATATCTCGTTGAGCGTACTCTTCTTCAGTTAGCTCACGTTCTGTTGTTTCACCAGTAGCACAATTGTGAATTGTGCACATTATCGGTGGTTCTCTCAAAGACATATTGATTCCTTATTCATTAACTTGGTGATTCCCATTACAACCTCTAAACACAAAAAAATCTCCAATAAAATTGTAGGCAGATGTAATAGTTATAGTGTCTATGTACGGGCCGTTAGTGCATCCCCCAGAGCCTATACCCCAAGCACCCCAATCAGCAGTAGGAGCAGCAGCAGAATTATCCATTTGTTGATCGGTTACCATTCCAACGTGATAAGTCCACGGGTAATAAGCAGCTTGATTTGGGAAATAATTTTCATACCATCCCGTAATCCATGCCCCACGGCGACGTGAATTAGAAGCCACCGAGTTTCCATCAAGATCGTTTACAGATGTCCCCCAGTTATAGTTATTGAACTGTGATCCCCCAACCGCATAACCAACTTCTTGCCGACTTGTGCTGTAGCTGTAGTCACGACTTGTGCCCGCCCATGAATATGGACTCATCGAAGTATAATTTTGTGCGCTCTGGTAGTCGTATACAAAGTCGTTTGCTGCCGTGTAATTGCCGTGGAAAGAGAAATTGCTGCTACCTAAAACATTTTGGGAAGTTTGAAACTGCACTTTGAAGAAAATACGGAAAACAGGGGCATTAGAGTAATCAAGTAAAGTTGTAGTACCAGCAGCATTGGTGCAATATTGGGAAGTAAGACTTGAAAAAGTTATTGAAGAAGTCGCATTGTTCTGGGCGATATGGGATTGGAGAACCCAAGGTTGATCAGCCATAATTAACTCCAGTCATTTCCTGTTTGAACGTCAGAGGTCCAACCCTCACCGTAAACAGCCAAACTTGAATAGATACCCAAAGTTTTAGGTGTGCCAGCAGAATCCCAACCTGCTCCTATACGGATACTGTCCATCGGGGCCATAGCTCTTTGCGCTGAAGCAGAATTTTGGGCATCTAATTTTGTGCATCCAGTCCAACCAGAACCAGAATAAGATGTGCCTTGCGCCGACGACGCTGGGCTGGTTCCGCTGCCTTTCCAAAGGATTTGTTTTGACTGGTTGTTTCCAGGCTGCACAACTATGCCTTCTATGGTGAAACGTTCAGTGCCATCAAGATTGCCGCTGTGATAATACTGTCTGCCAATTTCCCCATAAGGAGTCACCGAATAACTTTGATGTGCACAGCCAATGGCGGTCTGCCAGTTAGTTGAATTTGATGCCTGGTGACACTGCATGTTTCTGTATTTCATAGCAGAAGCGTTAGGACCTCCAGTCCAAGCGCCTTGCATCCCAATACTTACTCCTTGCTGCCATTGACCTGAAGCAACATTGGTAGTTCCACCACCAGAATGATCAATCATTCCGTTAAACACGATACGCAACACCGCATAATCGGTACTGATATTTGTAAGTTCCAGAAACTGTGTAGTCGAATTATTCGTTTCAACAGTACCCAACAGATAAAATTTACTCTTAACAGTCATTATTTAGGCCTTCTTCCAAAAACAGTAAAACCTTGGTAACTGCTACTTCCATTGTTGTACCCATTTTGGATATAAATGCTATCTATCGGCTGGGTTAGGTTGATACTTCCGCCACCTTGTTGGCACGTAACGTAACTTGTGGCGTTACCGTTTGTGTAACCGCCTCGACCATGCCAACTCTTAATATTTGAGCTACTGCTAAAGTTCGATAAATAAATACAATAGCCATGACCATAACTGCTATAACCATTTGGATAGTTGTAAGCGTAACTGCCGTTATTTGTGCCTTGGCTCGAACCACTCGAATAACCTGAGTAATAATACGATTGATTCATAGCATTGGTTTGCTGGGTTTGCCCTGCGGTAGCCCAAGTAAATGCCCACCAAGTAGTCCAAGTTGATTGCTGACTTGAATTAAACCAGATTTCTAAATCGTGGTATTTACTCCCAACAGTGCCATTCAAACCTTGAATCCAATATGCTCCGTTGCCGTTGCCCCAAGTAATTGCTTCGCCAAAAGCCACTGGGTTTAACGCTTCAGAAGAAGCAACAGCCCCAAGACTCATTCGTGAAGCAGTAGTTACACCAGCCATTAGCTCAGAAGTCCTGCCGCAATCCAGGTATCAGCCGCACACTTCGTTAAAACAGCTTGACCGTACTGACCAGTAATGTTCAACGCACCGTTGTACGAGTAGATGGTTACACCAGCGCCAGCCGTCAAAGTTGTTTGACCTGCACCATATTGGACAACATTGATTGTTGTACCAATGTCATAGTTGACGCTTGAACTTGGCGGCACCGTTAAGGTGTTCGCCGCAGCGTTCGTCATCTTAATAAGCTTGCCAGAGTCTCCAGCAACCAAGGTGTAAGCGGTACCTGTCTGCTCATTAATCGTGAATATGTCAGTACCAGCTAACTCTGCGTAACCCAAAGAAGTCCACGCAGTAGCGCCATCACCAATCTTATACTTGTATCCATCAGTTTCTAACCCAAGCTCACCAAGAGCGAGCGTAGGGTTAGCAGAGGTCCAGTTCGTGCTGGTATCTCGTCGAAGTTGTATCTGTACAGCCATTTATATTCCTTGTGCGTTACCACCAGTAGCCGTAGCCCCGATGCCTCCATAATTAGTTGCCGCTTCGCCCCCGTCAAGGTTATTGACAGAAGTACCGTGAGGACCTGTCGGTCCCGTCGGGCCACGTAGCCCGCCGTAAGCCAGCGAACTCCAAGCCGTAGTGCCATCACCTATCTTTAAGGTCATGGCTTGTTCGCCACCACCAGCGTCAGTTTGGATTGCTAATTCACCGTCAGCTAAAACGGGGTCAGCAGCCGTCCACTGAGCATAGGTTCCTCTACGAAATTGAATTTGAATAGGCACTAGGTTGGCCCTCCTGCGTCAATAGGTGTGACGCCTCCATAATCTCCATTGCTGTTGCTGTCAGCAACACCACCATTTACGGTTCCTGCTGCTTGACCTGCTGGACCTGTACTTCCTGTTGGCCCTGTTGGGCCTGTTGGCCCAGGAGGTCCACCAGGATCACCCGTCGGACCAGTCGGCCCCGTCGGTCCAGTTGGGCCGCTAGGCCCAAGAGGACCAACAAGACTAAAACCTGGAGGCCACGCACCACTGGCTTTAGGCCCAAAGAAATAGTTGCTGTTTGTGTTTAGATAATAATCCCCATCAA
>Ga0163180_10000611_pt1 | contig 20662 bp, 15 predicted proteins | sample AtlANTMetagenome_2_FD_109647 | JGI IMG/M metagenome (GOLD analysis project Ga0163180, IMG submission 109647) | Marine eukaryotic phytoplankton communities from the Atlantic Ocean - Atlantic ANT 4 Metagenome | ecosystem: Environmental > Aquatic > Marine > Oceanic | place: North Atlantic Ocean...
AAACACGGAGGCTTCCGATGCGCAGCTGAGGCACCTGGCGGGCATTCGGCACGGGACCCACATGTTCCAGGCGGATCTCAACCGCACAGTGCACAGCGTAGAGCAGCACCCCTGGGTGGCCGACGCACGAGCACGAAGGCGCTTTCCCGGAACGGTCGAGATCTCCGTTCGCGAGCACACCCCAGAGATGCTCGTGGCCCTCGACTCCCTCTGGTACGCCGACGCCCGTGGCCAGATCTTCAAGCAGGCCGACCCCAGCCGGATGGACTTCCCCATCCTCTCTGGCCTGAAGCCCGACACCCTGACAGAGCACCCGGAGCTGGGTCACCAGATCGTGCTGAGCGCCTTCAATGTCCTGCAGACGCTCCGAGCCAGTACCCTCATCGAAGAAAAGCAGATCAGTGAGATTCACTTCGATACCCAACAGGGCTTCACCCTGGTGCTCCGAAACGGCTCCCGCTTGGTGCTCGGCTTCAATGAAGCACCGGCCAAGCTCGACCGACTCGCCCAGATGGTGACGCTCGGACTCGACCTCAACATTCCGCAGGTGATCGATCTCGACATCGACACGGTGGCCGTCGCCACGCCCCTGCCCAACTAGTTTTCCCAACCCTCCCCCCCAACAGTCCCAGAATGCAGAAGAAGGTGAGCAGATGACGATCGAGCTGGTGGACAACGATATTTCTAAAGCCCAGATCCGAGTAATCGGTGTCGGTGGCGGCGGCGGCAACGCTGTAAACAACATGATCCAGTGCGGCATGACCGGCGTGGACTTCGTGGCGGTGAACACCGACGCGCAGGACCTCGAGCGGTCACTGGCACCGCGGCGCTTCCAGTTGGGCAACAGCCTGACCAAGGGCCTGGGCGCCGGAGCGGATCCTGAGGTCGGCCGAGAAGCCGCACTCGAGGATCGGGATCGCATCGCTGAGCTCGTCGTGGGCTCAGACATGGTCTTCATCACCGCAGGAATGGGCGGCGGCACCGGAACGGGTGCAGCTCCGGTCATTGCTCAGGTGGCCAAGGAGATCGGAGCACTCACGGTGGCATGCGTCACCCGCCCCTTCCACTTCGAGGGAAGGCGCCGACGCAAGCAAGCGGAGGAAGGTGTCGAGAGTCTGCGCAACTGCGTCGATACGCTCATCACCATCCCCAACCAGCGCCTCATCTCGATGGCGACCGAGCGCACCACGATGGCCGAGGCATTCAGCCTGGCCGACAAGGTGCTCTACGAAGCCGTCAAGGGCGTCAGTGACCTCATCAACTTCCAGGGCATCGTCAACGTCGACTTCGCCGATGTGCGCACCATCATGGCCAACAAGGGCCTGGCGCTCATGGGTGTCGGTATGGGCTCTGGCGACCACCGCACCGTCGAGGCCGCACAGAAGGCCATCAGCAGCCCGCTGCTGGACGATGTGAGCATCGCGGGTGCCACGAGCGTCCTCATCAACATCACAGGCTCTTCGGATCTGACGATGTTCGAGATCAACGAGGCGAGCACCATGATCCAGGAAGAAGCCCACGAGGACGCCAACGTCATCTGGGGCTGGGTCATCGACGAGACCATGCAGGACGAGGCACGCGTCACCGTGATCGCCACGGGCTTCGACGAGGCCTACCTGCAGGCCACCCCTTCCGTCGAGCGTCGTGTGGCCGAGGCCATGCGCGGCGGCGGACGCGGCACCGGATTCCGTCAGGCATCTGGCGGCGGCGGCAACAACTCGATGGTCTCCGGCCTGAACCCGGACGACTACGACATCCCGACGTTCTTCAAGAACGCAGACTGAGTCCTTCATGGACTGTTGGGGCTCGGCCTCCCAGGGTGACCTGGGGGGCCGTTCTCATTGGTGGGCAAGCCCACAGCCCGGACCCGTACTACACTCTGGCACGTGAAGCAGATCCTCAAGCGCATCGCCCTCAGCATCCTGGTCACGACCGTGGTCCTGGGTGCGGCGGAAGGCATCCTGCGAGTGACCCAGCCGGAGCTATCCGATGTGCGCTCACCGCTGATCTACCAGCAGGCATCCGGGCAGGCCTGGGTATCCGGAAAGGTGCCGGGCTCTCGCATCTATGTCTCCGGCCGGCGACGGGTCGTGACCGACACGGCGGCGGGACAGCGCATCCTGGTCTTTGGAGCCAGCGCAGCATTTGGAGAGATGTTCACCGAGTACGCTGCATTCCCCGGGTGGGCCCAGCGCACACTCATTCGGGCGGATCCAGACCAAAATGTGGAGGTCCTCAACCTCGCACACGGAGGGATGGGCTCTCGGCAGGTCAAGGACATGATCTTCCGCGCGACCAGTCACGATCGGCCGGATCTCATTGTGGTGTACTCGGGCAACAATGAGTACCACGAGCTCCGCGCACTCAAGGCCGCATCGGAGCGCTATGACCCGAAAGCCGAGCTCCTCCGCCGCAGAATGAGCAAGAGCTACCTGTACCGCAGCCTCCGAGACACGGTAGCGCCCGGTGAGGATGTACTCGCACCACCGGAGGGAGTGGAGTGGCTGCCGATCGGAAGGCTGGATGTGCAGGTGGATGATGACGACAGAGAGCTTGGACGCATCCTGTACCGAGAGCACCTAGAGGACATCGTCTTGATGGCCCGCGAGGCAGGGATCCCACTGCTGCTGACAACCGTGGCCACCAATCTCCGAGATCACATGGACAACGCCACACCGGGCGAGATCCCCCCGCAGGCGGATCATGCGCTTCACGAGATGGGCGAGCGAGTCGACAAGACCGATAAGGATGCCTTCCTGGCGGAAGCCCAGGCACTCACAGCCCAGCTGCAAGCCGAGGGCGCACAGCATCGCCTGGGCCACCTGCTGCTGCGGGCCGGTCAAGCCGAGGCCGCCCATGAGGCATTCATCGAGTCAGAGGCTCTTGCACTGCGGCCCATGCAGGCCGACAAGCACCTAAGAGCCGTGGTGCATGATGTGGGGGCGGCCACCGACACCCCGGTGTGCGACCTCGCACAGGCCATGACCAAAGGGTCCGAGGATGGCATCCCAGGCGCGGATGTCTTCATCGATCACTGCCACCCCAACGCCACCGGTCATCAACGAATGGGTTTTGCCCTCGCACACTGCATCGCCCAGACCGGCGCGATCGATGGAGTCACAGTGGATGCGGTGAGCAACGCAGCCACTCAATTGAAGGCGGAGCCCATCGATCCATTCCGTCTCGACCACTTCATCGGACACCGCGAGATCCCAGGACGAAAGCCGGCCAAGCTGGCTCCAGCAGGCTCTGCGCTGGGCGCCACAGAGCGCGGACACTACGCCTTTGTTGAGGGCCGCTACAAAAAAGCCAGCGCCGCCTACACCCGCGCCGCGGATCGGGGCGCACCCGCTGGTGCCATGGCCATGAACCAGGCGCTGACAGCCCTGTACTTGCTCGACCTCAAGGAGGCGCAGGGATTCGCCAGGATCGCGGCCGCGGTACTGCCCGACGATCGGGACGTGGTGCAGCTTGCAGCGAGCCTGCAGTAGGCCTCAGCAGGCACAGCCGCAGAAGCCATCATGGGATTGGTAGACCCTCTCGCCTTGCAGATCCTCGATCACCATGCCCTCAAACCCAGCGCTGCGCAGGACAAGCTGCTTCGAGCCGACGGTGAAGATGGCCGTCGGTCGCGGTAGCCACGTCCGGGTGGGCCCAACCAGCGCTTGACCGTCCCACAGTGACCACTTCCTTTGAGAGAAGTCGCCCCCTCCACACTCCGTCTCCGCCTTGCCGGAGTACCAGTGCACGTCGATCACATGCAGCCCGCGGTGGTTGGCGAGCGATACCTTTCGAGACTCCTTCTTCAGAGGCTCACCGCCCAAGTCGTACGCCCTGGATGCCTTGATGATCTCGGCCTTGACTTGTGGGGTCACCAAGGCCTCTCGAGCCGCCGAGTCCAGTGAGCGACCCCGCTCGGAGACCGGCGAGTAGGCCGCAATCCGGGATCCTTCAGGCACAGCCAAGTACATGCTGCCCTCCTGTCTGCAGTCCAATTGGGCATAGACCTGCGCAGTCCCACAAGTAGGGATCGCTGACTCGCGATCCCCGAAGTCATCCAAACCCCAGGAGCGCGTCACAAAGGAGACCACCTTGCAGTGGCCGGATGACCGACCGTCTTTGATGCGGTGCAGGCGCATTGAGTCGCCCACCTGCACACCTTGAGCAGACTGGGCATCCATTCGACTGATCCAATTGGGGTCCATGTCCTCTCCCTGGCGCTCCCAGGACAGATCCGCCCAGCCGGAGACATCGGCAGGCAGAGCAACCTCCACCACACCGTCTTGAACACGCGCCAAGAACACCTGATCCGCCTGCGCACTGGCTTGCGAAGCACCCAAAAAGCACACCAGCAGAATCGACCACATGCGCCCTCCCCAGAAAAGCCTGGAACATTGCTTTAGCTGCAGTGTTCAACCCGCTGCCGCACAGGGATCATCCCTCAAAGCCCATGGCGGCCTTCAGCATGAAGCGGTCGGGACTGTACTGCCCTTCTGCATCCCTCATCACCAGAGGCTCGGCATCGCTTCGGGTGCCTGAGAAGCTACACGAGAACACCGCGATGGTGGGCGGTCGACCCGCAGCAAACACCACATCTTGGCGCTGGTTGAGGATCAGGCCTGCCGCCTCGATTGCCTTTTCCGGCCGGGGATCGGCGGCGGCGTGCACAAAGACAAAGGCCGCATCGGGCTTCATGAGTCGGGCCGCGGTCTGGCAGTAGTCGAAGACACAGCCATTGAGCTCCATCCGCGCGCCCGCACGCTGCGGGTTGTCCGAGACGACGCCCTCTTGCACGGGAAAGTACGGCGGCGATCCGGTCACGAGATCGAAGCTGCCGGACTCCGGCAGCATGTCCGCATCTCGAAGATCCCCCAGCCTCAGCTCCACTCTGTGGTCCAGCGCATTGAGCGCGATGGTCTTTCGGCAGAGTCGATGGCTTCGCTCCTGAACCTCCAAGAAGACGCTGGTGGCCTCTGGGTGCACCATGTGCAGGGTCATCAGCCCAACCGAGCCAATGCCTGCACCGATATCGGCAAGCCGGCGTGCATCCGGCCTCAGCCGACCCGCCGTCCATGCAGTGACCGAGTCATCCGTGGAGAAGCGCTGCCCCTTCTTGAGCTGAAAGATCTGCCAGCTTCCGGTGATCCGGTCGAGGGTCTCGCCTTCTTCAGGCACCAGCGATGGCATCGACCACTCCATCGATGCCCAGCGCATCCGTATCGAGGGAAATCTCCGCCTGACCATACAGCGCGGCACGCTCCGCCAGAATCCTCTGCAGAACGGCCCGAGGATCGGCCCACCCGCGCATGGGGCGCAGGTCTCCTTGAGCGCGCACCCGAGAGAGGTGGGCATCTGGACTGGCCTGCAACCAGACAGTACGGGCACCTTCCCGGAGCATCCTCCAGGCCTCTGCAGACTTCACAATGGACCCGCCCGCAGCGATCACTACCGGGCCGGTCTTGGAGAGCACGCGCTCGAGCACTTGGCGCTCCAGCGCCCTGTATGCATCCTCGCCATGCAGCTCGAAGATCTCCCCCAAGCTCATGCCCGCCTCAGCCTCTACCTCGGCATCCAGCTCGACAAAGGTGGCCGCCATTCGCTCGGCCAGCGCAGCCCCGATGGTGGACTTTCCAGCGCCGCGAAGGCCCACCAGCGCCACCTTCTCGGAGCCTCCGGGACCCAGGCCGCGAAAGAGCTCGTCCAAGCGAAACCCGAGGGCATCACAGACCTCCGCCAAGCGGCTGACACTGATATTGCCGCTGCCCCCCTCCAGCTGGACCAGAAACCGAGGCGAGACGCCAGCAGCAGATGCCAGGTCAGATTGAGTCAAGCCCAGCGCGGTTCTCCTCGAACGGAGCCGGGCACCGATGTCACAGAGTAGTGTGTCCATGAATGCACTATAATGCATATCGTTTCGCTTGCAAAATGCATTTTAGTGCAGTATAGTGCAAGCAACCTCGGGGGAAATCATGGGTGAATTCGCATACCCAGCCGTCAATTTTGAGACGCATCCGGACAGCTACATCCACTGGGACCTCCAGATCGATGGAGCCGTCGCGACCTTGACCATGCACATCAAGGAAGACCAGCCCATGTGGGATGGCCTGTACGATCTCAAGCTGAACTCCTACGATCTCGCTGTCGATATTGAGCTTCACGATGTGGTCAATCGCCTGCGATTTGAGCACCCAGAGGTCCGCTGTGTGCTGCTGACTGGCGCCTATGACAAGATCTTCTGCGCCGGCGCCAACATCCGCTTCCTTGGGAGTGCACCGCATGCCTTCAAGGTGAACTTCTGCAAGTACACCAACGAGACGCGCGTGGGCATCGAGGATGCCACCGAGAACTCCGGCCAGGTCTATGTGGCCGCACTCAACGGCACCGCATCCGGTGGCGGATATGAGCTCGCGCTGGCCTGCGAGGAGATCTACCTCATCGACGATGGAAACGCGGCCGTCTCCCTGCCTGAGGTGCCGCTGCTGGGCGTGCTTCCCGGCACCGGCGGCCTGACCCGACTCACAGACAAGCGGAAGATCCGACGGGATGTCTCCGACATCTTCTGCACCAAGGCGGAGGGCTTCCGGGCACGCGATGCCAAGAAGTACAACCTCGTCGACGACACCTTCCCGCGCTCGAAGTGGGCCGATGGAATCGCCACACGTGCACAAGAGATCGTGGCGGAACAGACCGCCAAGTTCCCGAACCGCAAGGGCGAAGGCGTGGCGCTTCCAGCGCTGACCCGCACCCAGACCGAGGATGGCTGGTCCTACCCCAGCGTCGATGTCTCGATCGAGGGACGGGTCGCCAACATCCGGATGCGCGGCCCCGACGCTGCACCCGAGCGCTCTGCAGACACCTGGTCCCTTCGCGCCTTCCGCGAGCTGGAGGATGCGCTGCTGCACCTGCGCATCAACCACCTGGAGGTCGGCCTCATCAACCTGAGGACCGAAGGCGACGCCGCCAAGGTGCTTCAGCACGAGGCCTTCATCCTGGAGGGATGTGAGTCCGACTGGTTCCTGATGGAGGTCAAGCACTTCCAGGCACAGTGCCTCCGCCGCCTGGACAACATGGCCAAGTCGGTCTTCTCCATCATCGAGCCCGGGCACTGCTTCGTGGGGATCCTGTTCGAGCTCACACTCGCAGGCGATCGCTCGTACATGCTGCTCGATGAGGACCTCGAGAACACAGTGGAGCTCAGCGCAGCCAATGCCGGCGCCTACACGATGGCCAATGGCCTCTCCCGGCTTGAGTCCCGCTTCCCCGGCGATCCGGATGCCCCAGGCACCGCACTCGACGAGGATGGTCCGATCGATGCGGAGACAGCCGAAGACTTGGGCATCGTGACCGCCGCACCGGACGATATCGACTGGGAGGATGAGGTCCGCATCGCCATCGAGGAGCGCATCAGCCTCTCTCCCGACGCACTCACCGGCATGGAGCAGAACCTGCGCTTTGGTGGCTCAGAGACCTGCGAGACCAAGATCTACGGCCGGCTTTCCGCCTGGCAGAACTGGATTTTCCAGCGACCCAATGCAGTCGGCAAGACCGGCGCGCTCACCCTTTATGGCCACCCCGAGCGGCCCGTCTTTGACTTCCGGAGAACATGATGAGCAGCATCAACTACGACGAACGCATCCCCAACAACGTCGACCTCTCAAACGACCGCCGCCTGCAGCGCGCGCTCGAGAAGTGGCAGCCCGCTTTCTTGGACTGGTGGGGCGATGTGGGCCCACAGATCTTCAAGACAGATGAGATCTACCTGCGTACCGCCATCTCCACAGAGCCCGGCGGCTGGGCACACTTTGGTCACGTCCGCATGCCGGAGTACCGCTGGGGCATCTTCCTGGCCGATCGTGAGAAGGACCGGAAGATCACCTGTGGTGACGACGCGGGAGCGGACGTCTGGCAGGCGGTACCCGGTGAGTATCGAAACATCCTAAAGCGCATCATCGTGGTCCAGGCCGACACCGAGCCCGCCAGTGTGGAGCAGCAGCGCTGGCTGGCCAGCACAGCACCCTCACTGATGGATGCCCGGAACCTGTTTCAGGTCAACGTAGAAGAAGGCCGTCACCTGTGGGCGATGGTCTACCTGCTGCATGCGTACTTTGGCCGCGATGGCCGCGATGAGGCCGATGAGCTGCTTGCTCGCCGCTCAGGAGACGAGGACAAGCCCCGCATCCTCGATGCATTCAACCAGCCCTGCGAGGACTGGCTGACCTTCTTCTCTTTCGCCATGTTCACCGACAGAGATGGCAAGTACCAGCTGGGCTCACTGGCAGAGAGCGCCTTCGATCCGCTGAGCCGCACGTGCAAGTTCATGCTCACCGAGGAAGCCCACCACCTCTCCGTGGGAGAGCTTGGCCTCGAGCGGGTCATGCGACGGGCCTGCCAGCTGATGAAGGTGGACTCCAACGAGGATGCCCGTGCGCAAGGTGGAATCGACCTGCCCACCATCCAGAAGTGGATCAATCACTGGTATGCCTACTCACTGGATCTCTTCGGTGCCGAGGTATCGACGAACGCCGCAGACTACTTCGCTGCAGGCATCAAGGGCCGCTGGAGAGAGTCGAAGGACTACGAAGACCACAACTGCCTCGGAAAGAGCCGCTCCATGACTGTGGTGGAGAACGGAAAGCTCATCGAGAAGGACTTCGCCCTGAGAAATTGCATGAATGAGGAGCTGCGCGACAGCTACGCCAAGGACTGCCATCGGGTTCTGCGCAGGTGGAACAAGGCGGTCAAGGACGAGGGCATCACGGACTTCGAGTTCGACCTGCCGTCGACCCGGTTCTTCCGCAGGCAGGGAGACTTCTCCGATCACCACTTTGATCGCAGCGGAAACCTGATCGACGAGGCTACATGGAATGCCAAGTCGGCCGACTGGCTTCCCTCCGATGAGGACCGCGCCTACGTGAAGAGCCTGATGACGCCGGTTCACGAGGCTGGACAGGTCGCCAACTGGATCGCAGCGCCTCGACGCGGCATCCACGGAAAGCCCTTTGAGTTCGAGTACGTCCGCAGCTAGAATGGACACCGTCGCCGTGGCTCTCCACTGAGGTGGGTTGCCACGGGCGCATGGGGCTCGAAGAAGTTCCGTCCCAAGCCGACGAGACGTGGATGGGCCCGCCGGCCCATCTGTGGTCGTCGGTATTCCGGTATGCATGGAGGCCAAATGCTCAGACTGCCCTTCTTCGCGATGCTCTGGCTGTCCTGTGGAACCCCGCAGCAGTCCAGCTACACACTCAACCTCTCCCGACGCCTCGGCCCCGGAGAGGTGCTTGCCGGTGAGGTGACCCGCGAGGCCGCCCTGTTTGGTGGAAGCAGCGCAGAGGGAGAGCTGGGCGACTTCAAGATGTACAACGATCGGGTCCGCTTCATCATCCAGGGCGTGCGAAGCGGTGGCTACTACGTCGAATATGGCGGAGGTATCCTCGACGCAGACATCGTCCGGGCCCAGGGCCAGCCGGGAATGGACATGCTCGATGAGCACACGGTCATGGCCGGACTCGGCAGATTGATGGAGGCCAAGAGCATCGAGGTCATCAACGACGGCAGCAATGGCAAGGCCGCGGTCCTCCGTGTGAAGGGAGAGTCCGCACCTCTGCAGCTGCTGACCGGGGCAGTCGAGAGCCTCTCCATCGTTCCGCCGCGGAGCGTGCACTTTACACACGACTACACTCTTCAGCCCGACTCGTGGCTGCTCGAGCTGACGACGACCCTTGAGTGGGACGATCAACCCACCACCATCTCCCCAGGCGACCTGGCCTTCATGGGAGAGGAGGTCGCACACACCTACTTTGTCGGCAGTGGCCTCAACGAAGGACCCACCGAGTTTGGCTGGGCCAGCGGAATTGGCCAACGAAATGAGGTGGCCTTCGCCATCATGCATCCAGACGGCCAGTTTGTCGCCAACTCCATGCTGCAAGCCATCTCCAGCCTCGCACCACTGATCACGGGTACCACGGAGCCCGTGACCCTCTCCAGCGGTGACACCCACACCTGGAGCCGACACATCGGTGTCGCCCGTGACTTGGCGACGCTGACCGATGCCTGGTACGCAGTCCGCGACGAAGAAGTCCAGACACTCGGCGGCAGCGTGACCTCCAGCGGCGACCTCGTGGCCGGCGCCCAAGTACACATCCTCGATGCAGATGGTGATCCCCTCACCATGGCCATCACCGACACGAGCGGGACCTGGACGGCGGACATTCCTGCGGACCAAGACACCCTCGTCCAAGCCACAGGGCGCGGGACATCGATTCACTATGACCTGCCCCAGGGTGCCGGCTGGTACGGCCCCTATGCGGCGGATGGACTGCGCCAAGCCGCCCTGAACACCCTGAGCAAGGGGGCGCGCCCGCAGCCCTTTGCGGAAGGCTACGGCGTCTCCAGCCGGGAGGTGGGCAGTGCAGACACCCCACTGGCGCTGACCACGCCGGGAACCCTCGAGGTGCAGATCGACGACGGAGGCCCAGCAGTCGTCCGGATCGACTTCATCGAGGCGGACTCCAAGATCGTGGATGATGCCATCGTGCCATCCAGGCCGTCGGGAGCAATGGGATGGCTCTACATCAAGGATGGAGCCGGAAGCCTACCTGTGGAGCCCGGCACCTACGAGGTGATCGTCCACCGAGGTGTCCGCTATTCCTACCACTCCGAGCAGATCACCATCGAGAGCGGGGAGACAACCGAGATATCGGCAGCGCTGAATCTGGAGGCCGGCAGACCCGGCATCTACACAGCGGATCCCCACAGTCACGCCGCCCCTTCAGGAGATGGCGGGATTCCGATGGAGGCCCGGCTGGTCAATCATGCCGCCCACGGCATCGACATCCACTTTGGCACCGACCATGACCACATCGCCGATTACCGCGTGCTGCTGCAGCCACTGCAGCTCGAGGACCGACTGGCCAGCATCGTGGCCACCGAGGTCAGCCCGGTCCTGCGTGGGCACTTCAATGCATACCCACTGCAAGAGGACCGAACGCGAACCAACAATGGTGCACTTCTGTGGTTCCGGACGTGGCTGGACTGGCTGACAACCAGCAACCTCTTCGACACGATTCGAGGACTGCCAAGCGATGGAGAGGTGCTCGTTCAGGCCAACCACCCCGTCAGTGGAGGTGGGCTCTTTGGCGCGGCAGAGTACAGCCCAGAGGATGGCTCCGTGGGCACACCGGAGAATTGGAGCACGAGCTTCAGCGCCGTCGAGGTCCTCAACGGACGTCACTCCGAGGACTATGTCAGCCACTACATGGACATGGTGTGCCGTGGACTCAGTCCCACACCGGTTGGCGTGAGTGACTCCCACACCCACCGAGGCAGCGTCGGACAGGCCTTCACATATGTGCCGATTCCCATCGATCAGATCGGCGATCTCGAACCCGATCACATTCGCGATGCATGGCGAGAGAACCGCACCGTACCCAGCACCGGCCCGCTCATCGAGGCCCGGGTGGATGGGGAGTGGGCGCCTGGGCAGACCTTTGACGGCGCCATCACCGTGAAGCTCAAGGTGTGGGCACCGGAGTGGATCCCCGTCGAGGCGGTCAACGTCTACAAGAACATGGAGCTCATCGACACCATCGAGGCAGACGGAGACGCACCGCTGCACCTCTCGGCCTCCGTGGACCTGAGCCCGACGGCAGATGCCGTGTACTTCTTTGAGGTCACCGGAAGCGAAGACATGTCGCCCGTCTACCCAGGGGCATACCCATGGGCACTCACCGCCGGCATCAAGGTGGACGTCAACGGCGGCAAGTGGAAGTCACCGCTGCCCGCCATCACAGGCGGATGAGCGACAAACCAGCGGACACTGCCCCTGGATTGAGTGTGCAGCAGCCGATGTCCGGGCTGTAGGCCTACGCTGGAAGGCCACGGCAGCGAAGCGGTGTCGCAGCACAGCCTCTATTGAGTGCAGCAGCCGATGTCCGGGCTGTAGGCCTACGCTGGAAGGCCACGGCAGCGAAGCGGTGTCGCAGCACGGCCTCGGGGGCATAAACACATTCACCGCTGGCCTCCCAAGGGATGCCAGCGGTGAAGAGTGAACGTCACCACTGCCAGCGTAGGCTGGCAGGTGAGTCTTAGTCGAGCGTACCGGTGAAGGCGCCGTCGTAGGCCACCGGGTAGGTGACACCTTCGTACTCAAGGTCGATGGTGTCGGTGAAGCTACCGCGCAGCTCACCATCCACCCAGCAACCGGTCCAGGTACCGAGCATGCTTCCGACCTCTGCACCAGTGTGCAGGATCTCACCGCCGGCCTCGGCCGTGTCCGTGAAGTCGCCGGTCATGGCGCCATCGTGACCGCCCGGCCACATGGTCGCGCCGAAGCCCGCCCACTCACAGGTCGCCGTACCGCTCACAGCGGGAGAGGCAGAGTAGTTGACCGTCAAGGTGACCGTGCCGGTGCAGGTGTCTGAGAGCGTACCGATCGGTGAATCCGCTGCATCCGCAGTCATGAGCAGCGGTCCGCTGTAGGTGCCCTCGGAGGGAGCCGTAGAGTCACAACTGGAGACGTCACCGGTGTCATCGGGGCCAGTGTCGGTGTCGGTGTCGGTGTCGGTGTCCGTGTCGGTATCGGTGTCCGTGTCGGTGTCCGTGTCCGCATCGGTGTCGGAGTCCGTGTCGGTATCCGTGTCGGTGTCCGTGTCGGTATCCGTGTCGGTATCCGTGTCGGTATCCGTGTCCGCATCCGCGTCCATGTCCATGTCCATGTCACCGCTGGAGACGTCCCCGGTGTCGATACCGGTGTCCATCTTGCCATCCTCGGTACAAGCGATGAAGAAGATTGAAGCAAAAAGGAAATGACGAAGCATGGGACCTCCCAAAAGGGTTCACCAAGAGACTCTACCGCATCCTGCGCGAGGATACATTCAAGATCTGAAATGAATTGAGCTGAAAGTGATTATCGAGAGACCGGTTCGGCCCCTATTTTCCCGCCTCACCGGTATCCATCGAACCCGTATCGGGGTCTTCTGGGAGACCAGATGTGCGAGAGGTTGTGAATCCACCGGTGTATTCCACATCGAACGTAAGTTCAACGCCCTCGGAGATCTCAACGGAGATCTCCTCAAGAACACCGGCGTATTCGCCTGTGAACGTCATGTCATCGCCATCTTCGGCGAAGGTACCGCCCCACTCTGCCGAGATGTCTCCGATCTCCTCGCTGAGCTCTACGGAGACCACTCCGCCCGCGGTGTCATCACCCGTCATCGCACCGTCGGTCGAGCCACCAAAGGGCCCCGACTCGTCAATCAATGTCGCAACGATGCTGTCTTCCGGAATCGAGCACTCGGCATCTCCAATCAATTCAGGATCGGCGCCAACCTCTACGGTGAACTGAACCGTACCGGTGCAGGTCTCCTCAATGCCGCCGGTTCCAAACGGATCCGCCACCATGGTGATGAAGAAGTCTCCGGTGTAGATGCCGTCGATCTCCAGATCGACGTCCGTGTCCGTATCGGTGTCCGTATCGGTGTCCGTGTCCGTATCGGTGTCCGTGTCGGTGTCGGTGTCGGTGTCGGTGTCCGTGTCCGTGTCCGTGTCGGTATCCGTGTCGGTGTCCGTGTCCGCGTCTGCGTCCTCAGAAGAGACATTGCCCTCGTTGGGGTCATCCTTGTCATCACTGCAGGCACTGAGCGCACCCACGACAAACACCATGGTCAGAAAGCGAAGCATCCATCCTCCTTCACGCAGACAGCGTGCACAGACACGATGCCCACTTCGGACCCCAACGGCAAGTCCGAATGCATCATCCACCGACCAAAGTGGTGGCAGCGGTTAGATGGTGACCATGCAGAAACTGAGTCTGAATGTGAACGGGGAGCCGGTCACGTGTGCGGTCGAGTCCCACGGGTCTCTGCTGGAGGTTCTCCGGGAAGAGTTGCGCCTGACCGGAACCAAGCACGGCTGCGACCTGGGCGACTGCGGTGCATGCACTGTCCTTGTGGACGGACGACCCACCCTGAGCTGCATCACCCTGGCTGGCACCTGCGAGCAAAGAGAGATCACCACGGTGGAGGGACTCTCCGCAGATGGCGAGCTTCATCCCATCCAGGATGCACTCCACCGACATGTCGGCGCACAGTGCGGATACTGCACTCCGGGCATCGCGGTGCGACTGGCCGCCCTCTTTGATGAGACTCCCGCCCCAGACAATGCCCAGATCAACGATGCGCTCGGCGCCAACATCTGTCGGTGCACCGGCTACACCAAGATCCTCGCGGCCGCCCGCGAGGTGGCGGGGATGGACCAATGAGCACGCCTGCAGCAGGGGCGGTCTTCGGGCCGGAGAAGACCCACGCGGATGAGACGCTCGATGGAGGCGTGGTCGGTCACGGCGGAAAGGGCAAGATCGACGGCATGGACCGCATCACCGGTCGGGCCATGTTTGTGGCCGACATGCAGCTGCCAAGGATGCTGCACGGAAAGCTCCTGCGCTCCCCACATGCCCACGCCACCATCTGCTCCATCGACACCACGGCCGCACTGGCCGCACCTGGCGTGGTGGATGTCATGGTGGGCACGGATCTTCCCACGCGCCACGGCGCCATTCCCGTCGCCAGCGACGAGACCGCCCTGGCCATCGAAAAGGTGCGCTACATCGGTGAGCCGGTCGCCTGTGTTGTCGCCACCACCGAGCATCAGGCCCGCGCTGCAGCCCAGCTCATCGAGGTGGTCTACGAGCCGCTCGAGGCCGTGGTGACCATCGATGATGCCCTCGATGGCGACAAGCCCATCATCCACCACAATGCCCGCAAGCCCTCCAATGTGCTCAGGCGGGTGTTTCAGTCTCACGGCGATGCGGATGCAGGCTTTGCAGAGGCCGATGCGGTGCTCGAGGAGTGCTACGAGTACCCCGCCTCCACCCACGTGCCGCTGGAGCCCCATGCGGCCCTGGCTCAGCCGCTCTCCGACGGTGGACTGAAGATCTGGTCATCGACCCAGAACCCCCACTACGTCCACAAGACCCTCGCCAAGGTGCTTGGCCTGCGGGAGGCCGACATCCGGCTCATCAAGCCCGCAGTGGGTGCAGGCTACGGCGGCAAGTGCGACACCTTCGTCACCGACCTGTGTGCATCGCACCTGGCCCTGCGACTGCAGCGACCGGTGAAGATGACCCTGGAGCGTGAGGAAGTCTTCTACGCCCACCGCGGTCGGCACCGGACGCGCATGTGGCTGAAGATGGGCATGAAGAAGGATGGCACCATCACCGCCATCGACTTTAAGGCCTGGGCCGATGGGGGCGCCTACTCCAGCTTTGGCGTGGTCACGGCCTACTACCTGGGTGTGTTCTTGGGCATGCCCTACGAAGTGGAAAACATTCGCTTCATGTCGATGCGGGTCTACACCAATCACCCGCCCTGCGGCCCCAAGCGCGGGCACGGAGCCATCCAGCCCCGCTTCGCGCTGGAGCTGCACATCGACAGGCTGGCCCACATGCTGGGCCTCGATCCGGTCGACGTCCGGCTCATGCAGCTGGTCAAGGCCGGCAGTCAGACGGTGAACGGACTGCAGGTCACCAGCGTGGGTCTCAAGGAGTGCATCGAGCGGGTGGTCGAGGCCTCGGACTACCGCAAGAAGCTCGGCAAGCTGGGCCCCCACCGCGGCATTGGGCTTGCCTGCAGCGCCTACATGTGCGGCGCACTTCACGGGGTCTACCCCGATGAGCTCCCCCACTCCGGCGTGCAGCTGCAGCTCGATCGCTCGGGCCGCGTGACCATCTTTGCCGGCACCGCCGATGTGGGCCAAGGCTCCAATCACATGCTGGCCGCGGTCGTCTCTGAGCGCCTGGGCATCGATCCCAACCAGTGCACGGTCATCGAGGGCGACACCGAGCTCACGCCTGTGGACCTCGGCAGCTACTCCAGCCGAGTCACCTTCATGGCGGGCAACGCTGCCTTGGATGCCGCCGACAAGATGAGGGCCCTGCTCTTTGATGCGGTGGCAGACCACCTTCAGTGCGATGTGGAAGCGCTCAGCGCCCACGACGGCGCCATCCACCACGGCGAGGAGCAGGTCCCCTTCAAGGAAGCCTGCATCCTGGCCGAGACCAAGCACGGCACGCTGGGTCGGGAAGGCTCCTACAAGCCGCCGCGCATCGGAAACCGCTTCCGGCGGCAGAGCGTGGGCCCGTCGCCTGCTTACTCCTTCACCGCACAGGTCGCGGAGGTCACCGTCGATCCCGAGACGGGCATGACCAAGATCGACAAGATGTGGTGTGCCCACGATCTGGGCCGGGTCCTGCACCCGGAGATCGCCTACGGGCAGGTCGAGGGCTGCGTGTACATGGGTGTGGGTGAGGCCATGATGGAAGAGCAGGCCTACCGCGATGGCATGATGACGACGCCCAGCCTGCTTGAGTACCGCATCCCCACCGTCTACGACACACCGCCCATCGAGGCCATCTTGGTGGAGTCGCGGGATCCCGGCGGCCCATTTGGCGCCAAGGAGACCGGTGAGGGCCCGCAGCTGAGCACCGTGCCCGCCATCGGAATCGCGCTGCACAATGCCACCGGACAGTGGCTGACCCGACCGCCCTACACACCGGACAAGGTGCTGCGGGCCGTGCAAGGAAAGCCCACTCGACACAAGAAGCTGCCGCCGGAGACGGTGCCACGAAGGAGGAGGGACTGATGCTTCCTTTTCCCAAGCTGCAGCTTGAGTGCCCCGACACCCTCGATCAGCTCGTGGCGCTCACAGGCGTGCCCGGCAGCAAGATCCTGGCGGGCGGTACCGACCTGATGCCCTCGCTCAAGCACCGCCTCCTGAGTGCGGATGTCCTCGTCTCACTGGGCAGAGTGGAGTGCCTGGAGGCCATCGAGCAGACGGATACCGGACTGCGCATTGGCGCGACAGCGCGGCTGTGGGATGTGGCCCGACACCCCGCGGTGATGGCCCAGTACCCCGCTCTCTCCGATGCCTGCCGAACCGTGGCCACATCCACCATCCAGATCATGGGAACCCTCGGCGGCAATGTGATGCTCGACGTCCGGTGCCGATACTTCAATCAGCCCGATGGCTGGCGGGAGAGCATCGGCGGATGCCTGAAGTGCGAGGGCCAGTTCTGCCACGTCGCCCGGACAGGCACAGGCTGCTACGCGGCACACTCCGCAGACACCGTCCCTGTGCTGTGGCTGATGGATGCGGAGCTTGAGCTGGTCAGCAGCAGCGGCCAGCGCACCATGAAGCTGCAGGATCTCTACAGCAATGATGGCCTGAGCCACCTGCAGATCCAGCCAGGTGAGGTGCTCACCGCCATCACGCTGCCCCCACCCACAAGCGCTGTCGTCCACCGAAAGCTTCGCCTTCGGGGTGCGATCGACTACCCCGCGCTGCTGGTCGCGGTGCAGCGACAAGGTGCGGGTGCAAAGGCCGTGATCTCCGCGGTGGGTCCAAGCCCCATCGGTGTGCAGGTCGACAAGGCCGAGGAGCTGGCCGAGGCCGCCTGGGCGGCCGCCAAGCCGCTGAACACCCACGTCATCTCCACCGCGTGGCGGCGGCAGATGGTTCGGGTGGAGGTCTCCCGCGCGCTGAGCCAGGCCCCGCAGTGATCACCGCACCCACCACCCCAGCGGATCTGGCGCGATGGGCCTTCTGGGGCCCGCTGCGTCATGCGATGAACCCCGATGCCACCGGGCGGATTCACGCCATGCGGGCGGGCTGGCGCATGCAGTGGGCCGCCGCGGGCAAGAACCGCGCCTTGATGATGGATGAGTACCGCCGCTGCTTTGGGGATCGGTACACGGAGGATGGCTACACCCGCCTGGTTCGCGACACCTACCGCCAGGCCTGGCGCACCCACATGGAGGAGCTGCTGCTCTCCAAGCTCAGCCCCACCAATATCGATCAGTGGCTTCAGCTCAGCGGACAAGCGCACCTCGATGATGCGCTGAGCCGCGGCAAGGGCGTGGTCTGGCTGTATCCACACGCCGGACCCGTGATGCTCATGATCGCCGGCCTGGCACACCGCGGCTACGCCTACACCCAGTACGCCGCCCGCGGGACGCCGCCCGCCGAGATGACCGAGGCCCACCCCGAGCTCTTGGCCACCAACCGCTGGCGAACGGCTGTCCGCAGAGAGCGCGAGGCCAATGAGGATGCGGTTCCCGCCCAGTACATCTCCCTGGACACCCCCGTGCGCGAGCTCGTCCGCAGGCTTCAGCGCAACGAGGTCGTGGGACTGGCCTACGATGGCCGCATCGGCCGAGGCTGGTGGCCCACGCCCTACCTGGGCCGCACTGCTCTTTTGAGCCCCGGCCCCTACAAGCTCGCCGTGACATCCGGTGCGACCGTCCTGCCGGTGTTCTGCCACAGCCCAGTGGATGGACCCGGCATCTGTGAGATCGGCGAGCCCATCGACTCTGGCAAGGACTGGCAGGCGCTCTCCGCGAAGGTGCTCAGCCAGCAAGAGAGCTGGATCACCCGCTTTCCCGAGGAGTACGGCATCTGGCTCCTGCACGCCCGCCAGCGCTGTGCCATCGACGATCATCCCCTCTTCTTGGACTACGCCCAAGGGGACCGGTGGCACCGCTGGGCGCCAGAAGAGGTGTCCGGCCCCTCACTGGCCGGATAGAGGGCTCCCCACGAGGCGAGGCAGCAATGGACGTCAGCGCGCTCATCGAAGCGTTCCGATCCGATCTCACAGGGGCCGCCGATCCGGCAGCCCTGGATGAAGTCCGTCGTGCCTATATGGGCAAGAAGAGCCCGATCAAGGCCGCCTTCAAGGAGCTGCGGCACCTCGACGCCAGCGAGCGAGCCACCGCTGCGGCGGCGCTCAATGAGGCCCAGAAGACCATTGAGGCCGAGCTTGAGCAGGCCATCGAGCAGGCCAAGGCAAGCGCTTTGGCCGATCAGCTCAATGCCGAGTGGCAGGACCTCTCCATGCCCGGCCTCGCCACCCGCCGAGGCACCCGCCACCCGCTGACCGTGGTGGAGAACCAGTGCATGGATGTGCTGCGGCGCCTGGGCTTTGAGCTGGTCGATGGCCCGGAGATCGAGAGCGCCTACCACAACTTTGATGCCCTCAACATCCCCGAGCACCACCCCGCCCGGGACATGCAGGACACCTTCTGGGTCACCGGCGGATTGTTGCTGCGCTCGCACACCACCACCGTGCAAGCCCGGGTGCTCGGAGAGAACCCTGAGCTTCCCATCCGCATTGCCAGCGCGGGCCGGGTCTACCGAAACGAGGCGGTGGATGCCACGCACCTGGCGATGTTCCATCAGTTCGAGGGCATCTGGATCGACCGTGGCCTGACCTTTGCGCACCTAAAGGGCGTGCTCTCCTTCATCGCCCGCTCGCTCTTTGGCACAGGCCGCATCCGCTTCAAGCCCAAGTTCTACCCGTACACCGAGCCCTCCATTGGCGTCGATCTCGCCTGTGCCTTGTGCGACGGGGCGGGCTGCGAGGCCTGCCACGGGGCTGGGTGGGTGACCATCTTGGGAGCCGGCATGGTCCATCCCAAGGTCTTCAGAGAGTTTGGCTTTGACCCAGATGAGGTCTCGGGCATCGCATTTGGCCTCGGCACCACCCGCATGGCGGCTCAGTGGGCAGGCGTGAACAAGGTGAAGTCCTTGTACGACCAAGAGCTTCAGGTCCTGCACGACCTGCACCGCCCGCCCGGGGGTGCACAGTGAAGATCTCTGCAGACATCCTCAGCCGCTTCATCGCAGTGGAGCAGACAGGCCACGATCTCCGCATGCTGCTCGATGATGTGGGCCTTGAGGTCAAGCGCCACGACGGCAGCCGCTTCACCTTGGAGCTCTTGGCCAACCGCGGCGACCACCACTGCTACCAAGGCCTGGCCAGAGAGCTCTCCGGCCGTACCGGCGCCACCCTGTGTGGCCCGGAAGTCACGGCACTTGAGACGGGCAGCTGCCCCGTCCCGCTTCACCTTGAGAGCCCGCTGTGCGGCGTCTACACCGCCACCTTGCTTGAGCGCGTGGGCGACGATGCGGCCCTGACTGAGGCGGACCTGGCCCCGCTTGAGGCCGCTGAGATTCATTCGCTGACAGCGCCTGTGGATGCCACCAATCTCTCCAACCTGGAGCTGGGTCAGCCCACCCATGCATTCGATGCCGACACCATTGTCGGCGGCATCACCATCCGGGCGTCCACAGAGGGCGAGCAGGCCTGGCCGCTGTTTGCAGAAGAAAAGGTCACGCTGGCTGCGGGCACCCTGGTCATCGCCGATGACGAGAAGATTCTGGCGGTGGCGGGTGTGATTGGCTGCGAGGAATCCAAGACCACCGAGAGCACCACGCGACTGCTCTTGGAGTCCGCCCACTTTGACCCCATCTCAGTCAGAAAGGCCAGCCGGGCGCTTGGCATCCACACCGACTCCTCCGCCCGCTTTGAGCGCGGCAGTGACCCCACCGCCCCGCTCAAGGGTGCAGGCAGAGTGGTGCACCTGCTGGAGGCCACAGGAGCCTGGAAGCGCTCAGGCCAGACGGCCGTGGTCGGCGAGTGGCAAGACCCCGCCCGGGACATTGCGCTGAGCGTCAGTGCGGCATCGGCCTTCTTGGACCACCCGATGGATGTGGCCGAGGTGACCGATCGCCTGAGCCGGTATGGCTTCACTGTCTCGGGCTCTGGTGATGCGCTCACCGTGCGGGTGCCGCCGCACCGCATCTGGGATGTGGAGTTCACCCAGGATCTTTA
>Ga0163180_10000612_pt1 | contig 20633 bp, 20 predicted proteins | sample AtlANTMetagenome_2_FD_109647 | JGI IMG/M metagenome (GOLD analysis project Ga0163180, IMG submission 109647) | Marine eukaryotic phytoplankton communities from the Atlantic Ocean - Atlantic ANT 4 Metagenome | ecosystem: Environmental > Aquatic > Marine > Oceanic | place: North Atlantic Ocean...
ATGGCAGACAACGGATTGGCCCAACGTCGGTTATACCTATGTTGGTAAAAGCAATTCAAGAACTTTCGGCTGAAGTCGAAAAACTTAAAGGAGACTAGAAATGGCAGTAAAGAAAACATTAATTGGGGCTATACCCTCTGTCTTAGACGGCAAAGTCGTTGTTTGGGATTTAGAAATGAAGTACGAAGAGGGTACGGAAGGAGAAGCTGATTACTATACAAACAATAAAAGCACAGTAATTAATTCGGCTAATAAAAACCCAGACGGTTCAACTACCGATAATTTTACCCCTAAAGCAGAGGGTGAGTGGACTAAAAAAGAACTTGAGGATCTTTGTCCGACAACTAAGTGGGATGCGATATTTGCTAGTCAATACGATTCTGTGATTACAAACCCGTCTAAAGATCCTGTACCAGATAACAGCTACGTTATTCCTAGCTAATGGAGCCGCAACACTTTTCATTCCATACGTTGCCAGCGGTATTTATGCTGGAGGCGCAACTATCTGAAAACATGGTAGGTACGCTTAATGACTACCTTGATAAATTAATGGTAGATCAGAAACGTAAAAGCCATGCGGGTACTCTGGTAGGTCAAATAGGACACGGTCAACAGCTTACGATGGATCATCACTGCGAAGAATTAAAAGACTTTAATTGGACGATTCAAGGCTTGGCAATGGACTATGTAAAACAGTTCTGCGCTCAGTCTGGCAACCCATTACAAGGCAAAAGAGAAGTTCTTACAGATGAATTGTGGTCAGTACACAGTTACGAGCGTGACTATAACCCAATCCACGATCATGGGACTAAGACCATTATGGGAGTCTCTTGTACGACATGGACAAAAGTCCCGCAACAGATTTTAGATCAGCCGACAGCGGGAAGCCCAGAGTATAGCTTATATAACTCTTCTGGTAATGCCGATGGTTGCCTTGCGTTTAGTTATGGCCGTAATAGTTTATTAGATACAGAGCGATTAGCTCCTCCACAAAGTTTTGTGATTAAGCCAGAAGTCGGAAAGTTCTTGATGTTTCCTAGTTGGCTGACACATATGGTTTACCCTTTTGAGGGTGAAGGCGAACGGCGCACAGTCGCTGCAAATTTGAATGTATGGAAGGTAGAGGAAGATGGAACAAGACACTAAAGCAGAAGTTGTAGAGGAAACTGAGGTTGTTGAGCTTCCTCCTAATCCTGAGATGCTAACTGCTCGTATGGATGAGCTTAGAGAAGAGATTGGGCAGATTACTAGTGTAATTAATGCCAACCAAAAGCAGCTTGATACTTATGTAGCAGCGTTTAACTGGTATTCACAGCAACTAGAAGCGGCAAGCGCGGAGCAACAGTAATGGATTTTGTTCTTAATATAATATCTGTAGTAACGGGTATCGTTTGTGCAGCATCGATCATATGCAGCCTGACTCCTACTCCTAAAGACGATGCTTTGATTGGACGGCTATATAAGATCGTCGAGATCGCAGCGTTAAATATTGGTAAGGCAAAAGAAGGAGCTACAACCAACCCGATTAAGTTTGTCAAAAGGTCTGACTAATGTCTGACTCGCTGGAGGAGATGTACATAAGACGTACAGAACTAAAGGCGCATGAAAGAGAATGTGCTTTGCGATACGAGTACATTGAGAAAAGACTTGAAGAAGGATCGGAAAAGTTTAAGAAGCTAGAAATGTTACTGTGGGGTGTGTATCCCTTTATGATCGTAACTATAGTAGCTTCTAAGTTTTTATGAATGAAAGGCACAATACTAGCCTTTATGCTGATTACAGTTATAGAGGGGAATGTGACCCAAGGGTCAGAGCAAATGTTGTTTCGAGACATTCATCGTTGTCAGCAATTTGCGTATTGGATAGAACATAATTGTAGAGATGTCCGTTGTAGAGGCGGCATCAAACAACACAACATAACTGCTTACTGTAAGCCAGTAATGGCTGGAGCCAATCAAAAGTTTTGGGATTAGTAATGAGCGTATATCACGGATTGTTTTATATTCACGAAGAAAAACGATTTGCTCGATGGGAAGAATACATAGAGTTTTATCGCCAGCAAAGACTAAAAGATAATGACTAAAAAACTACAGCAAGATTCAGTCTGGGCTAAATATGACATCGATAATGATGGCACTGTTAGCGATGAGGAGCTAGAACGAGCGACTCAAATGATTGAATTAGACTTGCGAGAAGAAAAACAAGACTCTCAAAGACGCATAGCCTGGGTGGCTATGTCTTCTATGGTGTTATATTCATTATTACCTTTGTTTCCGTTTGTACCAGAAGAACGCCTCGCAACTTTGTCTTCACTGAGTGATATGTTGTTCCTTAGTCAGGCTTCTATTATAGGTTTGTATTTCGGGGCTACAGCCTATATGTCTCGTAAACCCTAGAGGTTTACCATGATAATTGAATCCGTAGCAGCGGCAGGCGCAATCCTGTCTACAATATCTACGGCCATAAACAAATTAAATGAAGTTGGTGACGGCGCGTCAAAAGCAGTTGAGTTGATGCAAGGATTTTCTGATGCGTTAGATTCTTTTGAACGCGATAAGAAAGACTCGGTTATCAATAATCTTAGCTCACAGGAGCTTTTGAAATTGGAATCAATAAAACATAGAAGGGATCAGTGGGAAAAATCGCTTCACGATATGTTGGTTATTCACGATCCGGTATTGTTGCAGAGATGGGACGAAGCTAAAGCTCGGCAAAAAGCTAATCATAAAAGACAGATGGAAGCCATAAGAGCTAGGGCGGCTGCTAGAAAGAAGATGATTAGACAAATATGGTTAATTATGGGAGTAACCGCTATAGGTTTGCTTTGTGCGTTTATACTTATAGGTGGAGTTATATTAATATTTAAGTAATAAATATAAGGTGTAAAGATGCCTCCAAAGAAAAAAACCAAATCTAAAGTAAATGAAGCTGGCAACTACACAAAGCCAACCATGAGAAAAACTTTGTTTAATAAAATTAAAGCTGGATCTAAAGGTGGTAAGCCTGGGCAATGGTCTGCTCGTAAAGCGCAAATGCTTGCTAAGCAATACAAAGCTAAAGGTGGTGGGTACAAAAGCTAATGGCTAAACAAGCCCAACAAAGAATAGAGACTAAAAAAAAATAGAAGAGCGTATTCGTCAGCAAAAGTTAAAAGAGCATAATCAATAATGGCTTTAAAGAAATCTCAAAAATCGTTAAAAAAGTGGACTAAGCAAAAGTGGAGAACTCCAAGTGGTAAGAAGTCTTCAGAAACTGGCGAAGTTTATGCTCCAGCAGCTACCATTAAAAAGCTTAAATCTACTGCAAAAGGAAAAAAGAAACTGGCAGCAGCAAACAAAAAGAAAAGAGCCGCTACTGCAAAGGGAAAGCAACACGCAAAACACGGTTTACATAAAGGAAAGAAACGATAATGCCTGCTAAAAAAGACCCAAGATTAGCTAGAGCAGGGGTTGCTGGATTTAATAAACCTAAGCGAACTCCTAATCATCCTAAAAAATCTCATATAGTTGTAGCCAAAGAAGGCGATAAAATTAAGACTATTCGATTTGGACAGCAAGGTGTAAAGACAAATCAAACAGCAGGGCAAAGAAAAGCATTTAAATCTCGCCATGCAAAGAATATAAAAAGAGGTAAGCTTTCAGCAGCTTATTGGGCAAATCGTGTTAAATGGTCTCCCAGCAAAACTAAGTCACCTTCAAGCAAATGGAAGAAAGGATCGTAGATGGGATTTAAGTTAAGCATTGGATTAGGCATTGCTTTGATGCTTGTATCTGGTGCTTTTAAAATGTATTACGACAAATCACAAGCTGAATTGGATGCGTTTCATATAAGGTTAGAACAGTCAATTCAGAACCAAAAAACCCTAGAAAGTACTATTGAGCAGCAAAACGATAACTTAAAAGAAACAATTAAGAACCAAGACCTTATGATTGCTCAAGTCGAAAGACTGCAAAAGCAAAATATGGAAGCTCAAAACGAGGTCACTGATCTCAGAAAAAAGTTCTCAAAGCATTCTTTGAATGTGCTGTCGGTCAGAAAGCCAAAATTAATAGAGAAGATTATCAATACTGGCACAAAAGAGGTGTTGAAGGATCTTGAAGAAATTACTAATCCGAATCAGTTTGATGAATTTATTACTGTTAGCAGCTCTGCTACTAGTTAGCGGTTGTTCAATACTTGGTTCTGGTAGGGATATTCCAGAAGTTAAGCCCGTAGAAGTTGTTACGGTAGTAAAAAAAGCTCCAATGTACCACCCTCCACTGCCGAATAATATTGAGTCTGTGCCTGTTGAGTGGACTGTTTTAAACCCAGAGCTTATGCAAGCCTATTTAGATGATTTGAATGAAGGCAATGCTCCTACTAATGTGTGGTATGCATTAACAACTAAAGGTTATGAAAACCTTTCGATTAATATGGCAGAGGTTAAAAGATACCTAAGACAAGTTATTAGTATTGTAAAATACTATAAAGAGTTAGATAAGGAGCCTTCTAAAGATGAATGAAGCTTTAACAGAATATATATCAAAAAGAACTCCTAGGATTCAGGAGTCTTTAGGAAAAGCCACAAAAGGAATGACCGATCAGCAGCAACAAGATTTTTTAGCTGCAATGCAGTTTGGCGATACTGAGTTTCAATCTGAAATAGCCCCCTATATGCCTGAAGGGTCAACCATTGATCCTAGTAAAGCAGCACTTGTTCCATTGCCTTTAGATATGAGAGAAAAAGGCCAAAGTCTTAAGACAAAAGGAATATCAAGGAGAGGAACAGATCGTCTTATGCCTTTAGAAGTTGAAGGAAAAATTATAGGTCAAATTCCTGGTAATGCTGTTTCTGCTCTTGGTGCTATTAACGCAAACCCTCAAGTGTATGCCCATGAATATAGGCATCAGGAAGATTCAGATGCGTTTTATGAAACTAATAACAGACTTCTTGATGTGTTTGCTTCTAGGACTAAAACAGATTTTAAAAGAGCAGTTGCAAGTCTTGCCGATGCCGCTTTGTATGAAGCTGGAAAAAAAGCAGTTGCTTCTGGTGATGAAGAAAAAAGTCAAAGTTATAAAACAACAGAAAATGCTTATTACTCGGCAAATAGTAAAGATCCTAGTATTAAAGAGCTTGACTCAGCATTAAACGATTTATTAACTAACGATCCGTATATTAGCAATCAACTTCAGAAGGTAAACAATCTTATTGCTCTTGGAAATATTGAAGCTCCCGCTGTTGGCCCTCAATACAAAAGATTTCTTTCTAGTAAAAAAGAAAGAAAACAAGAAAAAGAAAGAAAGCAAAAAATAAAGGATGAGGGTTATGAAGGCGCTGGGTTTTTGCCTATGGATTTTAAAGAAGGTGGAAGGTCTAAATTAATATGAAGATAAGTGAGGACGGTTTAGAGCTTATAAAGAAGTTTGAAGGTTGTGAAACCTCGGCTTATCAAGATAGCGTTGGTGTGTGGACTATAGGATTTGGTCATACCAAAGGCGTTGAAGAAGGTCAGACTTGTTCGATAGAAGATGCTGAGTCAATGCTTGCTGACGAGATGGATGAATACGAAGGTTACATTAACAATATGGTTAAGGTTGACCTTCAACAGCATGAGTTCGATGCTTTAGTTGCGTGGGTATATAATCTTGGCCCAACTAACCTTGGCGAAAGCACAATGCTTAAGGTGCTTAATGGTGGTCAGTTTGATCGTGTTCCAGATGAAATGAATCGATGGACTCGCGCTGGTGGAGAGATACTCGAAGGCTTAGTAAGAAGAAGGCAAGCGGAGTCTTTAATGTTTCAAAATTTGGATTGGAGACAGGTTTAAATGCCTCTAACCAAAATACAGTTTGCTCCCGGCGTTAACAAAGAGGGAACTGAATATACAGCGGATGCTGGTTGGTTTGATTCAGATAAAGTTAGATTTAGAAAGGGTCGCCCTGAAAAAATAGGAGGCTGGGCTAAGTATTCATCTAGTTCATTTCTTGGCGTTTGTAGATCGTTACATGATTGGGCCTCATTAGAGTCTATACGGTATATAGGTGTCGGAACTCATTTAAAGTTTTATGTCAATCAAGGCGCAAGCTACCACGATGTAACACCCATAAGATCTACAACATCCGCTGGAGATGTGACGTTTGCAGCAACAAATGGCAGCTCTACTATTACAGCAACAGATACTGCTCATGGTGCAAATGTAAATGACTTTTTAACTTTTTCTGATGCGGCTTCGTTAGGTGGCAATATTACTGCTGCTGTGCTTAATCAAGAGTATCAGGTTGCTTCTGTTCCAACTGCAAATACGTTTACATTTGTAGCTAAAGACACAAGCGGAACCACTGTTACTGCAAATGCCAGCGATAGCGGCAACGGAGGCAGCAGTACTGTTGGCGCTTATCAAATTGGTGTAGGTCTTAACGCTTATGTAGAAGGTACTGGTTGGGGTGCTGGAGCATGGGGTGATGGCACATTTGGATCTGTAAGCGCATTAAGCGCATCTAGCCAGCTTAGACTGTACAGCCAAGATAACTTTGGAGAAGATTTAGTATTTAATGTTAGAGCTGGAGGAGTTTATTATTGGGATGAATCTTCTGGCACATCTAATAGAGCGGTGGCATTAAGTTCGCTTTCAGGGGCATCTAATACTCCAACTGTCGCATTACAGGTTATGGTGTCTGATGTAGACCAGCACGTTATTTGTTTTGGCGCAAACCCAATAGGGTCAAGCAATATAGATCCTTTGTTTGTTAGGTGGTCTGACCAAGAAAGCGCAGCCGATTGGACTCCAACTGCAACTAATACCGCTGGCGGATCAAGAATAAACTCTGGATCAACTATTGTTGGAGCAGTTCAGTCAAGACAGGAAATATTAATCTTTACTGACGCAAGCTTGCATAGCATGAGATTTGTTGGTTCGCCTTTTATATTTCAGTTTAGTACGTTAAGTACTGATATATCCATGATATCGCCTAATGCTGCGGTAAATGCCAGAGGTGTTGTTTACTTTATGGACAAGGGTAACTTTTACACCTACAACGGTGCTGTCCAGCCGTTACAATGTAGCGTATTAGATCATGTATTTAGCAATCTAAATTTAAGTCAGGCATACAAAGTGTTTGCTGCTGAGAACAACGCACATTCGGAGGTTACTTGGTTTTATCCTATTGGAACTGGCGATACAGAAATTACCAACTATGTCACCTATAACTACGCAGAAAACCTTTGGTCTGTTGGCACATTAGTTCGAGGAGCTTGGATAGGTGCGGCTACTAGAGATAATCCTTTAGCCTCATCTGTTGTTACCACTACAGATGCAAATTATCTGTATAATCACGAGACAGGCTATGACGATGATGGATCTGCAATGACCGCATATATTGAGTCAGGAGATCTTGAACTTAGTGATGGCGAAGTCTTCACATTTGTGAAAAGAATTATTCCAGACTTTAATTTTAGCGGATCTTCTGGAGACGCTTCGCTAGACATTACTCTTAAGGGAAGCAATTTCCCTTTAGAAGATGCATCTACTTTATCAACATCAACTATTACTAGCAGCAGTACCCAGGCTTTTGTAAGAACTAGGGCAAGACATTCTATTGTCCGGTTAGAAAGCACTGGAGCGGGTTACGGCTGGAGGCTTGGCGATCTGAGGTTGGATATGAGAACAGACGGTAGAAGATAATGGCATCACAAAGACAAGAACCATTGCCTATACCCGCACAAGAATATGATGCGGAAAACGAAAGGCTTAATAGAAGGACTATTGAGTTAGTTTTTCAAACTATGGAAAACGATGTGCAGCTTGCTAAGACTCAAGGCGACAAAGACGGATCTTTGGCTATGCGTCGATTTCAATTTCTTTTGATGGGTGCATCTTGACAGATGTACTTAAAGTATTAGGTCAGGTTGCTCCTTCTGCGACAACAGCAACTACCTTGTATACGGTTCCAGACTTAACGCTAACAACAGTTAGCTCGTTAGTTGTCTGCAACAGAAGCGGATCGGGGGTTACCTATCGCGTTTCTGTAAGGGTTGCTGGCGCAGGCGCAGATAACAAGCAATATTTATTTTATGACAAAGCATTAGCTGCTAACGCAACTGATACCCATGTGATCGGTATGACATTAAATCAGACTGATGTAGTTACAGTTTATGGAAGTGACGGCAATTTAACATTCAACCTGTTTGGAGTGGAGACAAGCTAATGCCTGATAGAGTACAAGCAGGGCCGGGGGTTCAAGCAGCCGCGCCAGATGGGTTTGACAAAAGAGCCAGAATAGAAGAATTAATGGCTAAAGGCCAGCCGTTTAATATTGCTGCTCAAATAGCTGGTAGAGAGCAAATGCGTTATAGGCAAGCTCAAAAAACTCCAGAAGAAAGAGCAATAATGCGGCAAAGAATATTAGAGTCAGGTGCTTATAAATCAACATTAAAAAAATATAACGGCGGGGAGTTACCCAACATGAACCAACAATACCCAATGCAGCCTATGGCTAACCAAATGGCTCAACATGGACGATATGGCGATAGCATGATGGTTCATATGAATCCCATTGAAGTTCAGGGAATAGCGGCTTTGTCGCCTACTGGCCAGTTGACTCGAAACCCAGTAACAGGACAGCCAGAAGCTTTTCTCCCTTTCCTTGCCCCGCTGCTTGGCAGTATGTTTGGTAAGGCTGTTTTAGCTAAATCAATTCCATTTCTTGCTGGTAAAAGCGCATTGGCTGGGGCGATAGGATCTGGTTTAGCAACAACCGCTGTTACTGGAGATGTGAAGAAAGGATTGCTTTCTGGTATTACAGGATTTGGTTTGGGCAAAGCTTTAGGTGCTGCTAGTGATGCTCTTAATCCACAAATAGGAGAGGCGGCTACAGCATTAGAAGGCGCTCAAGATGTTGCCACTCAAGCTGGAGTTGATCTGGCTAAGGAAGAAGCTTTGCGTAGTGCTGCTTTATCAAATGTTGCCCCAGGAACTAGTTATATGTCTGCATTAGATCCTAATGTAGCACTAGCAGAATTGAATGTAGGTTCAGCCGCCGACACATTAACTGGCGCTCAAAATGTTGTTACAGGAGCGCAGGGTAATTTAGATGCTTTAAGAGGCGCTCAAACAATTGGACAAGATTTAAGTGCGCCATTTAGACAGCCTGGGGCTTTTGCAAAAGAATTAATTAAACCGATGAATCTTGCCGCTGTAGGTGTTGGTGAAGGGCAATCGGCTGCATTAGATGCTCAGAGAGAAAACGAAGAAAGAAACAGAGCTTATGAAAGAGAAGAAGAAGCTAAGCGTCAAGAAGCTTTAGCTAATATAGAAGCGTCTTATTCTCAGCTTGAAAGAGATTATCCAGATTATCAGATAACAAGAGGTGCTGCCGCTGGGGGCATTGTTTCATTAGATCCTCAAAGATATACAGATACTGTAAATAATGTTTACAGACTTGCTGGTGAAACTCCTGTCCAAAGTTATTTTAGTGGAGGCCCCTCTGCTTATATGTCTGAGGTGTTATCAAATATTGATCCCGCAAATAGAGGCGCTCCAGCAATTATTTCTGCCGGAGCCTCTGCTAGACAATCTGGCCTTAGAGGTTCTGAGGTAATTTCTCCCGCAGATCTTGAAGGTTACAGGCCTGGTTTTGATCCAGAGATTAGTTATTTTAGATCTCCTCCTCCTGTAGAAGATGACGCTCCAAGTGTTAATCCTCGACCAGACTTTGATTTTAGTCCTTTTAATCCAGAAGATTATATTCCATCTTCTGGGATGGAAGACTACGGGTTCAATCCTATGGCAATGTACGGAGAAGATGTTACAGGAGTTAGTCCTCAGGATTATAATCAGCTTATAGAAGACATTGACTACAGAGAAGGTAGGGGAATGTTTGGCAGACAAGGTCTTAGGCAAAAGAAAGAATTGCGAGAAATGAACGAGCAAATAGCAGACAGCATAGCCAATCAGGCTCCTGTTGATTTGTTTGCTCAGCCAGATGGATCTGTAAGACCTACTACTACTAGCAATAAATTGCTTGAAGACTACATATCTTATAATAAGCCAGGAGGTCTAACTAGAGGGCCTGAGAATATTCAAGCAAATCAGCAAGGTGCTATGCCTGTTGATCTTGATATTCCAACCAACATTTCTAGAAAATTTATTCCTGATTTAGAGAATTTAAATTTAGGTATTGGAACGGCTGGGTTTGATCAAGGCGGGATAACTTCGTTAACTCAAGAAAATCTTAACCCAAGGATGCCATCAGAAGAAGCTGTTGTAGAAGATAACTTTTCTGAGGTAGATATGGGTGCTATGTCTGACACTATGAACGCAAATGGCCAAGCGTTAATAGACAAAACTGTTATGGCTATCGCTGGTCGATTGCCTGAAGATGAATCTCAAATGATTATTAATGAATTTATTGAGCAGTTTGGGCCTGAAGCATTTGCACAACTAAGAGATCGTGTCTTAACTGAAATAGTTCCTAACGCTCAAACTCAAGGCGAGATCGTGGGTGCTGGAGGTGGGATGGATGACATGATACCTGGAATGATTGGTGACCAGCAGCGTGTTGCTGTAAGCCCAGGAGAGTATATTGTTCCCGCTGACGTTGTTTCTGGGATAGGAGATGGCAGCACAGACGCTGGAGTTGGCGAGCTTGATCAGATGCTTGATAGAGTGAGAGAGGAAAGAACAGGAACAACAAGGCAACCGCCAAGACTTGCTAGTGCTGGAGGAGTGTTGCCAGCATGATCAATGTCGCAGGCGTTCTTGAGGTAAGGCAATTTAGAGATATTTCTAGAGAACCTAAAGTTCGTAAAAAAATTGATCACAGAGAAAAGACTCATACTATTACTTTAGTTCCCTCAAACTATGTTCATACTCTTTGGGATGATGTAAGCGGCCAGTTAAGCAAAGCTGTTGCTAGATCGAAAGGTAGATGGACTATGGAGTCTTTGTACGAAGCAATTGTTTCTGGAAGACAACACCTATGGGTTGCTTTTAATTCTGACAAAAAAATTGATGGTGTAGGAACTACGGAATTAATTCAATATCCAAGTAAAAAAATGCTTTGTGTCCAGTTTCTTGGAGGAAAAAACTTCAATGACTGGGTATGGGATATGGTAGAGAAGTATAATGACTGGGCAAAAGATAATAATTGCTCAGGAATTGAAGCTACCGCAAGAGAAGGTTTTTGGAAATGGCTTCAGCAAGATGGATTTGAGAAGTCTTATGTTGTTTACGAAAAGAGGATTAGCTGATGAGTAAAGGTGGTGGTGGATCTAGCGGCCCACAAGAGGTCGTACAAACAACAAGCAACTTGCCAGAGTATGCTCGGCCTTATTTTACGGAAATGCTTGGTCGTACTATGTACGAAACGACAAGACCTTATGAAACATTTCCCGGCCAAAGGCTCGCAGACTTTAGTGACTTTGAGCAAGCTGGTATGTCTGGGATGTATGACATGGCAAGGAGGGGCGATCCGACAGAAGTAGGAATTGGATCTCAAGTTGCCGCTGACATAGCTCAAAATTATTCGCCAGATGCAGTGTCTTCTGGTTATACCGCTGGAACAATAACACCAGGATATCAGGCTGGAGATATAACCAATAGATTTGCGGCTGGACAAAGAAATGTTGGCTACGATCCTAGTCAGTTTAATGTTGGGTATACCCCAGGAACTATGCAGATGGGTTACGGCCCTACAGATTATCAGTCTCAGTATCAGGCTGGTCAGTTTGATCCTGGCTATCAAGCTGGAGATATTTCTCGTCAATATACAGGCCCAACATTTGAGGCTGGGACATCAGCAGATCCATCTACAATTCAAGACTATATGAATCCGTACACTCAGTTGGTTACTGACGTACAAAAAAGAGAAGCAAGAAAGCAATCAGATATATCTGGGTCAAACATAGCTCAGCAAGCTGCCCAAGCTGGGGGTCTAGGAGGCTACAGAGAGGCCATAATGCAGTCTGAAAGAGAAGGCGATCTATCGCAACAACTTCAGGATATTCAAGCCACAGGCGATCAGGCGGCTTACCAGCAGGCTATGCAGGCTATGGAAGCAGATCGTGCTGCCAGACTACAAGAAGCACAGTTTGGAACTCAAGTTAGAGGCCAAGATATACAAGCTTTTCAAGCTGGAGAGCAAGCAAGACAGCAGGCCGCTCAGATGGGTCTTTCCGCTCAGCAGCAGGCAGAGGCGGCGAGACAAGCTCAAGAGTCTGCGAGGCTTGCTGGGGCTACATTTCAAGAAAGCACTCAGGCTAGACTTCAAGACTTTAAAACTCAACAGTTTCAAATGGAAGAGCAAGCAAGACAACAAGCTGCACAAATGGGCTTGTCTGCCCAAGAAGCTGAAGACAGAGCCAAACAGGCTGGTGAAGACTTTCGACAAAAACAGTTTGCTCAGAACGAAGAGCTTAGGATGGCTCAACAGCAAGAAGATCGAGCTGTGTTTGATGCTCAAGAAAGGGCTAGACTTGAAGGTGCTAGGCTTGGTCTTAACGCTCAAGAAATTCAGGAGCGTGTCAATCAAGCTGAGAATGAAGCAAGGATGAGAGCAGCAGAGTTTAATGTTGGAGCCAGAGAACGAGGCACAGGGATGAGAATGGATGCTGCTAGATTTCTTGGAGATCTTGGCGCTCAAAGACAACAGATGGAATTTGATAGATATAGAAATCTTCAAGCCGCTGGTCAAATGCAACGTGAGCTTGCTCAAAGAGGATTAGATGTTGGTTATCAAGACTTCTTGAGACAGCAGGCATTCCCAAGAGAACAGCTATCATTCTTCAGTAACATATTAAGAGGTCTACCAATTACCCCAGGATCTACTCAGGCCACCTATGGAGAAAGAGCAAGTCCTTATCAGCAGGCGCTTGGAGCCGGAATAGGTGGTGTTGGTCTGTATAACGCATTGCGCGGAGGTCGTTAGTGAATATTTTTCAGCAAGAAGATGTGATCAAAGGGATGCCCGATCAGGCCCTTATGAAAGAGGCGCAAGCTCCTACCGGAAGGATTCCTCAATATCTTGTTGTTTCTGAAATACAAAGACGAGCAGATATGCGTAAGCGTTTTGCTGGAGACCAGCAAAGTATGCCTCAGTCAACAGTTAAAGACCAAATAGTTAGCGGTGGTATTGTAGGTGTGGGTCAGCAGCGTCAGGCCCCTCAGGGTGGAATGATGCCTCAAATGCCTGCCGCACAGCCTATGCCTCCACAACAGCCTATGCCTGTCCCTCCCCAGCCTATGCCCCAGCAAATGCCTCAACAGGCTATGTCTAATGGTGGTGTTGTTAGGATGTTTGATGGCAGAGGCACTCCATTTACTCCACAAGGATCTACTCTCGAAGAGTTGGCAGAAAGTATTTATGACTATCAAAGGCCAGGAACAGGCCCAAGAGGCAGAAGGGAAGGAGAAACAAGAGAAGATGTTATAAGTAGGGTCTTAGGCCCAGACGCTTATCAACCCCCATCATTTCTTGCAGGCCCAGGAGCCAGACCTAAATTTGTTGAATCTGCGGTAGAAAGCGGAATGTTAGATAAGTATTTACCCAGAGAAGAAAATCAGTTTTTAGAAACTAAAGTTAACAAACAAGATGTCGAAGGGGGAATGTTTGCGCCAATAGGTGGAACCCTCGCTGATTTACCAAGATCTGGTCAGAACGCTATTAACGCTGACGCAGCTAAACTTGGGTTAAAAACATCAACAAGTCTTGACCCTGTAACTATAGATGCTGGCTTAAATACGACAACTGATACAGATCAAGTTAACAAAGACCTTGTAAAAGATTTGCCAGATATTGTTTCTAGAATTGACGCAAGCACTTCAGAAAAGCTGCCATCTCCAGATCTTACTCCAGTAAGAACTGCTATATCAGAATTAGAAACTGCTACTAAAAGCGCCAAGTCAGTTGCACCGAGTGACTATGTTAATTTGCTTAGAGAATACAATCCTAACTTTGGTCAATACGCCCCAGACTTTAGCGGTCTTATTCAGGATCAGGAGTTAAAAGCGAAAAAAATAAGAGAAGACGCAAGAAAGGATGCGGGCGCTCAAGCATTAATACAGCTTGGCGCAGGGATATTGGAAGGCAATGTGGGTGAAGGATTAAGAGGAGCTGGAAAAGCTTCTTCAGATATTATGGCTCAGGCTAGGGCAGAGGCTTCTGCCGAAGAAAGATTGGCTCATAATATGCAGTTGTCTGCTCAAGAAGCAAGAATGAATCTTGGTGTTCTTGGAGAAAATGCGACGATAGACAAGATAAACAAAAATAATGAAATGATTATTGCTGATTATCGTGATGCAAGAGAAACGGAATTAAGAAATAAAGGTCTTGATGTTGATTTAGCAAAGGCAAGAGTAAATTCAGAAGTTGCTTTGCTTGAATTTAAACACGGCGCTGATTTAGCTAGTCAAAAACTTGGATTAGAAAAATTAGTTAGCATGGCTTCAGTATTAAGATATGGAGATCTAAGGGAAGAAGAAAAAGGCAACAGGCTTAGATCAATTATGCAATTCTTAGAAGATCCATTTGAGAAGTGGTTTAGTAAGTGGGAAGAAGAAAATGAAAATGCAACCACAGAACAGCAGCTTAATGCGGTTAATAGTTATATCGATCAAATGCTTACTCGTTGGGGGGTTGAAACGGGAACCCCAACTAAAGGTAAGGCATCTGCTAAAGTAAATACCCCCACATCTCCAAATAACGATGATCCCCTAGGTCTTAAGAGGTAGATTTCGTTGAGTCTTATTGACTTTAGAAACCAATATCCTCAGTACAATGACCTTTCTGATGAGGAACTGGCAGATGCTTTGCACTCAAAGTATTACTCGGATATTGATAAAGATGAGTACTATAAAAAGCTAGGCATAGATACTGGCGAGATGGGGGCTATCGACTACGGTCTTGGTATGCCTCTTGAGGTTGGTAAAGGTCTGGTTCGAGGCTTTGGTCAAGGCGTTCTTTCTACCGCATCTGGAGCCGCTCAACTAGCAGACGCTGCTACAGATCTTTTAGGCGCTGAAGATCTTATAGATAGTGGCAATGAAAACTTTTTAATCAATCTTGCAGATCAAGGCACAAAGTCAATTGAAGAAAACTTTGGTGTTGACGAGGAATACAAGGACAGTTACCTAGTAAAGCTTAGCGAGGGCCTTGGATCTATTGGATCAATTATTGGCTTTGGAGGCGTAGGCGGCGTTGCAGCTAAAGCTGGATTAAAAGCATTTAAGGCTGGAGAAAAAGCGTTAAAAACTGGAGAAAGGGCTGGTGAGTTTGCTGGAGCTTCTTTGTCTGGATCGGGCCAACTAGCTCAAGATCAGGTAAACAGAATAGATGAGGCAAGGGCTAGAGGCGTAGAGGTTCCAGAAGACGTTGCCGACAAAGCAATTCTTGCCAGCGGTGTTGTTGGATTAACTGAAGCGTATAGCCCATTAAGCGTTCTTAAAAAGATAAGAGGAATAAAGGGGCCTCAGGAAGAGCTTAAGGTATTAAAAAATAAATATGATGATTATTTAAAAAAAGGCGACGAGGTAGAAGCTACAAGCGTTTTAAATCAAATGCTTAAAAAGCAAAGAGAAATAGACAGAGTTAGGAATGGTTATGAATATGTTCAAAGCGCACTTAAACAAGGATCTGCCGAAGCAATTCAAGAAGCGGTTTCTGGGTTAGCTCAAGATGCAATACAGTATGGAATGTATGAAGAAGATAAAAGTCTCTTCCTTGATTCATTGTGGGATGATGTCACTGTTGGCTTTGGCGCTGGTGCATTGCTCGATGCTATTGGTACTGGTACTGCTAATAGAAGGCGAAAGCTTCTTCGTGAAGTAGAAGAAGAAAAAGAAAAAACACTGAGAGATCAGGAAGATGCTCAGCTTAAAGAATACTATGACATAGTAGACAAGGCTAAAAAAGATTTCGAGGAAGATCAGCAAGAGGCATTGTACGACTCAGCCAGGATAGAAAAGCATAAGATGGATATGTTGGCTACTCCAGAAAAGTTGCCAAGAATTATTAATCCATACGAAAAAGAAACTGCTATTGGTGATCGAATAATAGTGTTAGATCAGGAAGGCAACGCTAGATCTGCTGACATTATTGATATTTATCCAGACGGTGGCATTGCCGTTCTTGGAAAGGATGGAAAGCCTGAGGTTGTAGGCAAAGATACTCCTTTAAACAACTCAAGAAACCCTCACCACAGGATGGGGTTAGACTATGGCGTTGAGAATGGAGCCGAAAGACCTGTTTCATTTTTTACTGACAAAGAGCTAGATACGATAGAAGCAAAAATATCCAATCAACTTAAACAGGAAGTTGGGGAGGATATAGATCCATTCGTTAAGCAAAGAACTCTGGTGGATATTAATGCCGTAAGAAACGAAAAGAAAAGAAGGCGATCTAAAGAGTTTAATCCTACCGCTGAATATGAAGGAACAAAGCCGGACGGCCCAGAAAAAGCTGCTGAATACGCGAATCAACTAGCTACAGATGCAATAAGAAAAACCGATACATTCCCAGAGGTTGGTCAGTTTGGTGTTATTGAAGAAAAAAGGGGAGAAGAAGGATCTGTATTTAAAGTAATTCATTCTGTTGATGGCGATCAATATGGAACAGAATCAGTTGATAGGAACTTTGCTCTTCAATTAGCGGTTAGTCTTAACAGTGAACTGTTAAATAAAAGAATCAACGCTGGCGTTTTAGATGCTATAAATTTAGCTCCAGAGCCGTACAGCCCAGAGCAAACTGAAAGCATTTATAAAATAGGGCAAATGCTTAACAGGCCGAAAAGACACACAATTACCAGCGCAGTTCTTGATGAAGCTGCTGGCACGACAAGCTCTCCTACCTCTCCATACATGGAGGGCATGAGTTTAGATGCTCTTCATATTCAGACATATAATGTTGGCCCTTATAAAGATAAAGGACAAAAATTTTATCAGGACATTCCCAATCTAACACTGTCTCAGCAAATCAATCTAGATAGAGTAAGAAAAGGGCTGAAAGAGACTGATGAATTTACCTTCCAAGAAGCCAAGGATGCCTTGGGAGATAAGTATCCAAACCTTTTCAATGTTCTTTTAGACGTTAAATATCCAGATACTTCTCAAACTAAAGATGCCTTTGGAACTGTTGGTGTTGAACTAGAAAGAAGCAGACAGCAATATCAAGACGAAAAAAGAACCAGAGAAGAATTAAAAGAAGTTCTTAATCAAAAGAATATTCTTTCAGACATTACCTCCCCAGAGGTTAAATATGTATTTAATAGAATTGTAAACGAGTCAGACGTAAACAAGATGAACCCCTCTCAGAGGGAATATCTTGTTAGAGAAATAAAAAAATTACCAGTAATCGCAAGACCAGCGTCCCTACCGAACTTCACCCCCAAGCCTTATACCAAAAAACAATACGACTTAATCCTACAAGATGTTATTTCTACAGAGGATGGTAGCCGAGAAAACATTGAAACAATTATAAGCGAAATTTTTTCAGAGGAATTTGTTGGATACAGAACCCCTGATATTGCCAAAGCCATCTATGATGATCTTAAGAAATCTGGACTTATAGACAAATCAGATCTGCCAACTGTTAAGCCTATTGGAATAGAAGCGCCTACACCAGATCCAGAAGTTGAGCCATACAAGTACGTTGAAAATATTTCAGAAGAAGCTAGACGCTTTGAGTCTGACTTAAAAGAAAGAATGAAAGAGCTTGGCCTTGAGGATGTTGGGCTAAGAGTTCTCGACATTCTTAAGCAGCCTTACATTACCAGGGAAGGCGAGGCTGTGTTAACTGGATATGCAGATCAAGAGGCCGATCCTAGAACTGAAGCCTTCATGGGCAGCATAAGCAGAAATATAATTTTAGGTTTGGATAGGGCTGTAGCTAAAATACCAGAGATTCAGAGGGATGAAAGCCCAGAGTCAATACGATATGCGTTGGCAGATGTTTTAAACCACGAGCTTGTCCATGCGACTAGAGCTTTGGATCTTTGGACTGAGCAAGAATGGTCTCTCTTGGAGGGTCTTGCTAAAAAGAAAATACACCCAGAATCTATAAAACGAGGCAAGCCTCAGACCTTTGAGCAGTATACAAAACCTGATTACCCAGATCTTAACCCAGTGCAGCAAATGGAAGAGTCTATTGCTGAGCTTATTAGGTATGGAATAAAAGATAGAAGCTTAATTACTGGTAAACCAAAAAGTCTGGTTAATAGATTTTATGAATTTATTGAAAGACTTATTAACGCCTTTAGGGGAACAGGGTTTCAAAACTTTGAGGATGTTATAAATGCTTTTGAATCTGGTGGTATAGGTAAAAGAGAAAGGGGTCAGCCAAGAACTTTAAGAGCTTTAGAGGATAGGCTTGGCGCTGTCCCCAAAAGAGGTATTGGAAAAGAATACGAAGTTGTTGACATTACTGCCGATGATGGAGAAAGAACTGCTGACATACAGGATATTCGTGAAAGCAGAAGAAAGTCTAGCACACCTATAGAAAGCGCAGTAAATCTAGCAAAAACCAAGTATGAAGATTACAACACCGCTGTTGAAGAAGAGTTTTTTGGCAGGTTCTGGCCTAGTCTTATGTCTCAAATCCGAGGGACTGTTTCAAGGGACAAGGTAAGAACCGCTGCAAAGAGGGCTATAAACGATACAGAGCAGTTTATAAAAGATAATCCAAAGTATAAGGATTACTACGCCCAAGACATGATCGCTGTAAAAGCTGCCTTGGAATCTAAGTATGGCCCCATATCCGATGATGAATTAATTCTTTATCAATTATTTAACGGCTTAAATTCTGCTCAGACATCTTTGCCATCAAATGTTGGCGATGCGTTAAATGTTTTTAGGCTTTACAAAGATAAAGGGAACCTAGATGACATCGTCATGGGCATCAACAAAAACGGCAATGTAGTTATAAAAGAATCTCCGTTTCAAATATCAGGAGCGTCAAGTCCAAACAAAGCCAGATCGTTAAAAGTTATAGAGCAAATAATTAAAAGATATGGTAACGAGCCTAATCCAGTTGCGGCAGCTCTTGATTATTTTAGAGAGGGCGTTCCTGTAAAAGAGCTTCATGCCTTTAATCGAGAGATGGGTTACAAGAGCAATGTCGGCGACATAGGGGCTATAAAAAAACTTGTCAAGACGGCTACTGGCCAAGATGAATTAATACCTAGAATGTTTATATTCGGCAAAAAGGTTGGCGCTTACACCCTCAACCTTACTGGTGACTCAAGGTTTACAACGATTGATGTCTGGGAGTCTCGATTTATACGAAGCTACTTTGACTTTTTGTTTGAAAAAAACACAGGTCTACCAGTTACTGTAGATGAAGACGTTTTATTCCAAGACTTTTCTAGGATGTTTAAAGAAGAGTTTGATAAGCGGTACGATTTTGATGCAGACCCTGCTTCGTTGCAGGCAATGCGTTGGTTTTACATGATAAACTCTGCTAAGGAGTCTGGATATCAAGGAGCGTCTACCAATGAAACAATCTCAGAACTCACTGACAGGTACATCAGAAGGGATGAAGAAGGCATCGATGGAAGCGGGAGAGGCCGCGATGGAACGGTTACTGACCAAGTACAAGCAACGCCGGAAGAGGTCTCAAGACAAGGCATAAACGAAAAGATTATTGAGTCTAGAAATAGAGATGCCGACAAAGCGGTATCTTCTTTTGATAACAGAAGCCCAGAAGATTCGTTAATCTCCGCAGCAAATCAAAACCCAGAGATTAGAAAAGCAGTTTCCGATCAGGCCCTATTAAACGAGCAGCCTTTTTCTTGGCAGTCAATGAGCCATGAGCTTGATGGATACGGCAATTTTGATCGTTTTGTTTATCAAATCCAAGATAAGTTTGTCGGATTAAAGAACATAATCAACCAGCTTAATGACTACAGAGAAAGATCTGGTCTTAGTCAGATAGATATTAAAGATGATCCGTACATCGGAGAAGAGTCTATACCTGGTAAAATAGGTGACAAAACCAGAAGCTTTGATGAGTACAGGAAAAAGCCTCTTGCCAAAAAAATAGCTGACCTTGGTCTTAGTCTGGAAGAAGTTGATGAGTTTTTAATTCTTCGACACGCAATAGAGCGAAACAACATAATAGAAAAAAGAGATCCCCAGAGAGGCGTTGAGTCAAATCCTGGATCTGGAATGCTTAAAACTGGAGAACCTTTAACTAACTCACTAGTCAAATTAAAAATGAATGATCGTTATGGTCTTAGTTGGAATGACGCAAAAGGTGAGTGGGAAGGTGGAAACTCCAAAGCAAAAGATCTTTTAGAGATAGCTAAAGATTCAGACAGAATAGTAAATGAAACAATAGCTACAACTGTCGATGGTGGCCTTATAGACCAAGATTCTGCTGACGCAATAAAGAACACTTACAAGTATTACGCCCCGATGAGGGGTAAAGATATTGAAGATGACTACGCCGAGAATGTAATAATTGGCGCGGGTCTTAGCACAAAAGGTAGGGACTACTTAAGAACAATGGGAAGAGAGTCTGCCGCACAATCTCCTCTTGGTCACATACTGTTAAATGCTGAGCGATCAATAGCTAGAGCAGAGAAGAATAAAAACTTTGGGCAAAGGCTGGTTAAGCTTGTAGAAAACAATCCTAATCCAGACTATTGGAGAGTCATTAGCCCA
>Ga0163180_10000613_pt1 | contig 20566 bp, 18 predicted proteins | sample AtlANTMetagenome_2_FD_109647 | JGI IMG/M metagenome (GOLD analysis project Ga0163180, IMG submission 109647) | Marine eukaryotic phytoplankton communities from the Atlantic Ocean - Atlantic ANT 4 Metagenome | ecosystem: Environmental > Aquatic > Marine > Oceanic | place: North Atlantic Ocean...
CAGGGAGAGAGGGTGAAGGACTACTACTTCCAGGATGTGCGGAAATCCATCCTGAAAAGTCTCGCGGACAGGGGCGCCTCGGCATCGACAAACCCATGAGCCAGTTGGAAGCTTACCGGAACCGTGAGGCCAACATGGCGCTGGCGGGGAAGTTGAAGATCGCCGTCTGGGTTGTGACGGCGCTGGTCCTGTTCCTCGTGGGATTGATGCGACAGGTAAAGATCGGCCTTCCAGAGGGGGTCAGTCTGCATTTTCTTCCGCCGTTACATGCCATGTTGAACAGTGGTGCGGCTGCGGCGCTGATTCTTGCCCTGCTTCATATCAGGAGAGGGCGGGTGATTCAGCACCAGCGCATGATCTATGTCGCGATGGGATGCTCTCTGCTTTTTCTTCTCTCCTATGTGACATATCACTTCACGACTCCCGAGACCATCTACGGGGATCTTGATGGGAATGGAGAGCTTAGTGAGGCGGAAAGGACGGAGGCAGGGCCCATGCGGATGGTGTATCTTGTGATTCTGCTGTCTCATATTGCTCTCGCGGCCTTGAGCCTGCCCTTCATCCTGCTGAGTTTCGTCTACGGATTTACCAATCAGGCTGCGAGGCATCGCAGGCTTGCGGGGAGGGTTTTCCCGGTCTGGCTTTACGTGGCGGTGACCGGGCCAGTGGTCTACCTCCTGCTGCGACCGTATTACTAGTGGAAGAGATTCCCGGGGGTTTGGGAGATTTCCTCTACGCCCCGGCCCCTGCAGTCACCATTTTTCGAGCTCGGGGTCTGGGACCGTGTATCCGGGAGGAGGAGTAATCCCGGGGGGGAGCGGGGCAATCGGTTTGCGCCACATCCGAATACCCCAGAAGGCGAGAGCAATGGCAGGGATCCATCCCCAGAGAAAATGAATGGCCATCATAAAAGTGATCATGTTTGAGAGAAAAAAGAGGACTGCAGCTATCGCGACGATTACGATCCCTAGATACTGCTTGCTCCTGCCTTGCCTCTGCCAAGCTTCAATTCTCGCGATGACTTGTTTGTCGTCCGGAGAAAAGAAGGGGGTCTGTAGTGCAGGAGTAGCAGGAGTAGCAGGAGTAACTGATGGGGTGGGATGAGCGACGTGGCTTGTCGTTGGGATCAACCCCTGCTTGCTGAGGGTAGAACGATAGGTTTCAAAATGGTTTCTGATATCGAGATTGTCTGGATCCAGCTGGGAAGCGTATTCGGCGACTCTCAGTGCATATTCGTGCTGCCCTTTCCAGCGGCAGAGTGAGAAAATCTTGCCGAGAGTCTCCAGATCCTCAGGTCTTCTCTCAAGCTCCGCGGACAGTGCGTTGATCCTTGCCAGGACTTTCTGCTGTATTTTTGGCTTAAGGATAGCTGCGAGTGCACAGAGCATTCCCAGAACGCAGAAGAATCCCAGTGGCGCGAGTCCATTCATCGCCTGGGAAAGTGCGATTTTTGGAAAGAAGAGGAGCAACAACGCTAAGGCGCCGAAATACGCTAAGATACTGATCATCGCCCACAGGAAGAACGAGTTCGTGTTTTTGCCGCAAGAGGTGCACGGAATCGGTTGAAGCGGCCTGCGGATTTTGGGGCTGTCGAATACGAAGACATTGCCGCAGCGCGGACAGGGAGTGCCGTTACTCCAGAAGCTGAAGGGATCAGATGGGTTGGCAGGGGTTTCCGCTGAAGGATAACGCTGGGTCCCCGGTGGCAGGTGGCTCGCTTTTCTTCGGGTCATGGACGTGGCGGGGTCTGGTCGATTATTCAGGCATCGTACCATGAGTCCTTGAGGGCCTTCAGGGGATCACTGACGGCTGCCCGGGCATAATCGACCCGCCCCTTGATGAGGTGATTTTCAGGATTGAGACGAAGGGCCTCCTCTGCGATGGCGAGGGAGGCCTCCCAATTCAGCAGGAAAGAGTAGAGGCTGGAGAGCTTCCCCAGCAGTTCGACATTCCCGGGGTTTTGAGATCGCTGAATCTCCAGTTGGGCAATTTTGCGCCTGATTCTCCGTTTCAGGACCATGGCCCTGAGACCGACGACACAGAGGAAAACGAGGATGTAGCCCAGGAAGCCCCCGATAACGCTGAGGGTAGCGACGAGATCCCCCGGCATTCGCCACAATCCAGAACCGCCGCCCAGAAGCCAGACGATGACGGTGACCCAGTATAGGAGGAAGGTCACAGCAAAGAAGGCGGTATTGCCCCATGGGTATTTTCCGCAACCGGGGCAGGGCACCTTGGTCAGGAGCTTCTCCTCAGGGTTGTAGTAATTAGGTTCCCCGCAGCGTTCACAAGCCACGAGGCCAATACTCCAGGTGCTGGAGGCATCCACCAGCTGGGCAGGGTGAATTTCACCGGGTTTGTGATGCAACCAGCGCGGAAGATACCTTGCTTTTCTTCTGGAGGGCGGCTGATTACGCATGGTTCATGTCGATCGGTTCAGCCATTTTCTCCGAGAGATACTCCGGGTCGAAGAGGCATCGTATTGTTTGACGGATGGAAAGACGATCGACGCGGATCTTCAATTCAGTCGCCTCAATCTGGGCATTCAGGCTTTCGTTTTTGCCATCGAGACAACTGGCCTGCCGATAAAGCGAGAGGCACGATTTCCACTCCCGGAGGAACCAGTGGAAGGTGGCAATTCTACGAATAAGCTCGAGGTTGTCCGGGTCCTCGGCCCGCTTAGATTCCGTGGAGGCGATCTGTTCCCTTATTTTCCGGGTCACGGTTTTCCACCAGAAGAAGGTGTGCAGATACCACAGGAAGAAGAGCAGGAATAATCCTCCTGCCCATGTCATATACTGGGCAAAACCGAACCCGGCAGCGAAACCGGGATCTTTAGCCATGAGAATGCAGAGAAATACCAGAGACGAGATAAGATAAAGGAGGAACACGAGACCCCACTTGGCCTCCAGGGAGGTGGGGTTTTTTCCGCAAGCGGGACAGATCTTGTCCGTCAGGAGACCAGAATCTGGAGGGGTTGATGTAAGGGTTGGCCAGGAACCCCCATCATTTGGTTTTTCTTTGGCGACATGTACCAGCCTCCGCTTGATTTCAGAGGGGCTTGCCCGGCTTGATGGAACTTTCCAGCCGTAGAGGTAGGGTTCCCCACAATGTTGACAGGGGCTGATTCCCTGGCCCCCGGGCGCTGCAAGCCCTCCCCACTCGATACTGGTGGTCGTTATCTTCCCTGGTGGTGGGAGATGCTTCGCTTTCCTCCGTGATGAGGTGGGCTTATCCATTGAGACTTCTCATTGTAACTGGCAGGAAATGATCCATTTGATCCGGCGGAATGCCCAGCTAGAGATTCAAGGCAGGATAAGGGGCCGCGCATTGTAGCGCCACCTCATTATGGAGTGATTTGTGAGACTCCTGTTCCTTCCGGAACCCTGCAAGAGAGAGCAATCAGGGGTTGGCGCTTGAAAAGGACGGGTAGCGAGGTAAGTCACCTCCCATGCGCGTCCTTTCATACCGAGACCGGGGATACCGAAAATTCGTAGACTCCCTCGATCGCCGGGCGGAGCCATCCCGGGAACTGGAGGAGACGGTAGCCGGAATCGTGGACGAGGTGAGGAAGAAGGGGGATCGGGCGCTGATTGAGTTCACCCGGAAGTTTGACGGTGCGAAGCTGAGCCCCGGGAGCCTCTTTGTCTCGGAGGAGGAATTTGCCGAGGCGGAGAAACTGGTTGCTCCGGTAACCAAGCGGGCGATCCGGGCCTCCCGTCGCAATATTCATGCCTTTGCGAGGGAGAGTCTTCGCAAGGATTGGAAACGTCGGAATGCGGAGGGAGCGGTAGTGGGAGAGCGTTTTGTTCCTTTCGACCGGGTGGGGGTCTATGTGCCGGGAGGAAAGGCGCCTCTGGTATCTACCGCGCTGATGACAGGGGCTTTTGCCCAGGCCGCCAAGGTGCCTGAGATCGTGGCGGCTACGCCTGTCGGGGCGGAGGGACGGGTTAATCCGGAGTTGCTCTATGCCTTGAGGGCAGCGGGTGCGACCGAGGTTCTGAAAGTCGGAGGAGCCCAGGCGGTGGCTGCGCTTGCGCTCGGAACCAGGAAAGTAAGCCGGGTGGACAAGATCTTCGGTCCGGGTAACGCCTTCGTGGTGGAGGCCAAGAGGCAACTGGTGGGCGCGGTTTCGATCGATCTGCTGCCGGGTCCAAGCGAGGTCCTGGTGGTGAGTGACACGAGTGGGGATCCGGTTTGTATCGCGGCCGACCTGCTGGCTCAGGCCGAACACGGTGGCGATAGCGTGGTGGGCTTCGTGACAACGTCTTCGCGCCTGCTCAAGCAGGTGGAGAAGGAAATTGCCCGTCAGCTTGAGCGGCTCTCAAGGGCCGGTTATATTGAGGAGTCCCTGAAGAAGGGAGGGTTTGCCCTGTTGGTTCCCTCCATGGATGAGGCGATCAGGATCTGTAATGTGTTTGCTCCCGAGCACCTTTCCCTGGTCGTGAAGGATGAGCGGAAGCGCCTGGCGGAGATCAGGACCGCAGGGGCGATCTACCTTGGGAATGAATCTGCAATTGCAGTAGGGGACTTCCTCGCAGGTCCGAGTCATACCCTGCCGACTGGTGGAGCCGGAAAATCCTTCTCGGGTCTGCGGGCCGACCAGTTCCAGCGCCGGACGAGCATCGTCCGGATGGATGCGTCCTCGGTGAGGAAGTCGTTGCCTGTCGTTCAGGAGTTTGCCCGGATCGAGGGCCTCGATGCTCATGGAGAGTCCGTGCGCCTCAGGGTAGAACGGTAGGATGGATGGGCTGGGGGAGGTGCAGTGCCCGAGCTGCTTTGAGTTCTTCACGGTTGCGGTGCCCCCGGTCGGGGAGTGTCCAACGGAGTTGGACTACGACTGCGAGGTCTGTTGTCGTCCCATGATCATCTCGGTGGACGAAGGAGGTGGAGTGCTGGCCCGGGGACTGGATGATTCCCTTTCAGGATGAGCGATCCCCGGGTTTCCATCATGCTTCCGGTCTTCAACGCCGAGAAGACTATCGCCGAGGCTCTTGAGAGTTGCCTGCAGCAGAGCATGAAGTCGTTCGAGGTTGTGGTGGTCCTCGATGGGTGCACCGACAGGTCAGGAGAGATCGTGAGCAGCTATGGGGACCCACGCATCCGCGTGATTGAGAAGGAGCACCAGGGGGTGAGGCAGGCTTCGGAAGAGGCCATGGCGGCTTCCCGTGCTCCCATCATCGCCCGGATGGATGCCGACGATATCTCGCATCCGGACCGGCTGGCATGGCAATATGATTTTCTTGCGAGCTCTCCCGGTTTCGCGGCGGTGAGCGGTGGGGTGCACCTGCTTGATCCGCAGGGAGAGGGGATGCAGCGTTATGTGGACTGGGTCAACGGGTTGCGCGCGGCTGAGGATATCGCCCGCGAACGGTTCGTGGAGTGTCCCGTGATCCAACCGTCCCTGATGCTGAGAAGGGGCGCTTTCGAGGCCGTCGACGGCTACTGGGAAGTGGAGTGGGCCGAGGATCACGACCTGTTCCTGCGCATGATGCAGGCCGGGATGCGGATCGGGAAGGTGGAGGAGACTGTCTTGTCGTGGCGTGATAGTCAGGGACGACTGACTCGCAACCATCCTGCTTATGCCGAGGAGCAGGTCTGGAGGATGAAGGCGCACCACCTGTCGCTTGAGCCCGGGGTGTCCAAACGGGGAGTAGCGATTTGTGGAGCGGGTCCGATTGGAAAACGTCTTGCGAGGATGCTGAAGCAGGAGGGGGTGCAGGTCCGGGGCTTTTTCGAGGTCAATCCCCGCCGGGTGGGAGAGAAGATCGGGGGAGTTCCTGTCGCGGGTCAGGGGGAGTTCGGCAAGCGCTGGCGGAACGCGGTTCTTCTGAGTGCAGTTGGCGTCGAGGGAGGTCGGGAGAGAGTCAGGGAAGTGGCAGGAGCGGAAGGCTACACCGAGGGGGTGGACTTCTGGTGCTGCTGTTAAATCGCCCTGCTGGTCTTGAGGCCGAATCGTGAAAGACCTTCAAGAGGAGGGGAGTCCGGGCTCTTTTTGCCCAGGGTGGACAGGACTTTTGTCTCCGCGGCACGGCCTTGGAGCATCTTGTTGTCCCCGACCCCGAAGCAGAGGATAATTTCGAAGAATCCCGAGGCAAGGGCCTGGCGCAGGAGATCTTCCGCAGAAAGAACGAGCTTTCCAGAGCGCTTGACAAGTTCAAAGGAAACGGGGCCGACGCCGTGGTAGGCCCGGTAGACGACCTCGGAGCAGACCAGTTTGTCCGCCTTGCGGAAATCGAAGACAAAATCGTAGAGCTTCCCCTCGTGGCTGATGGCCCGGGTCAGGGCTTCCTTCAGGAAGTGGTTCTCCAGGCGCGGGCGCAGGACAACGAAGGCATCCACGCTGAGGGTCTCGTCGAGGTGACGGAAGAGGACTCCGTCCTTCTTGGCTTCCAGGACGTTTGCCTCCGGGTGATTAATTGGCGGGAGGTCCAGATCTGACCGTTGACCGGAGTTTCCGAGGTAGAGGGAGGCATGAGGCCAGAAGCCGGGAAGAAACAGGTTGCTCATGGCGTCATCGTGGCGAGTTACAATGAAGTCGCCGGGTTGGAGCATCTTTTCTGTCGTGAAACGTAGTTCCGGAGTCACCCTGTGCTCTTCGCGATCTCTCTGGGTAAAGGGCTGCTTCATGTCGGCAATGGCACTTCCGCTCAACCGGAAGAGATGGAACATGACACGCTTGTAACCTGCAATCTGTCGTAATTTGAAGGCGTGAAGGCGATAGCGGATCTTGCGCTTGATGAACTCCCCCCGGCTTTTTTCGAAGAAGGGTTCCTCGGCATGGAGCCATTCGGCAACGAGGTCCATGTCAGCTTTCCTCAGGGCCTCGGCAATCTCCTCGCGATGGGTGTTGTAGAAGCGCCAAGCTTCATGGTAGCGCCACATCCAGCGGGCCGAGGAGAAACTGCGGTAGATGTTGGTAAAGCTCTTCGCTTCCAGGTCAAAGCGCGGTTCGGCTTCGTCGAGCTTGTTCCAGACCACGGGACGATCACGGGCGAGGGTGACGATGAACCTGGCACTTCGCATCAGCATGGCGGTTGAGCAGAAGGCCAGGCCAAAGATGCGCAGCCTGAGTTCCCAGTCTGGATTACGACGTTCATCGAGAAGAGGACGCAGGGTCAGGACGGTCTCCCAGAGGGTGGTGCGCAGACCAAGGTAACTGGTGTAGACGTTCCGAAGGCGCTCATCCTCGTCCGGGAGATAGTAACCGCGTTCCTGGGCGGCCATCGCGTCCCTGATCTCCCGCTTCAGGGACGAACTCCGGGGCAGGGCAGGAGCGACGGCGGAGAGCGTTCTCCATGCCGAATCCGCGAGGTGCTCCTGCGAGGTCCGGTTACTCATTACTCAGGTGTCCTCCAGGTCAGAAGGGGAAAGGGTTCCTCACGCAAGGACGCTCTTGATCACCTTTCCATGAACATCGGTAAGGCGGTAATCGCGGCCCTGGAATCGGTGGATCAACTGTTCGTGGTTGAATCCGAGAAGGTGCAGGATGGTGGCCTGAAGATCATGGACATGGACAGGGTCCTTGGCCGGACTGAATCCGAGTTCGTCGCTCTGTCCATGATTGGTGCCACCCTTGACCCCGCCTCCAGCCAGGAACATGGAGTAGCAGTCGGGGAAATGATCCCGTCCCAGGACCTTGCCCTTTGCGGTACGGCCCTCCCGGAACGGGGTGCGGCCGAATTCTCCGCTCCAGATCACAAGGGTGTCCTCCAGGAGGCCTCGTTCCTTCAGGTCCCGGATGAGGGCTGCAACCGGGCGGTCCATGGTGGAGCACTTTTTGGTGAGGCCATCCCGGATGTCTTCCTTGGGATTGGTTCCGTGGAAGTCCCATCCCCAGTCAAAGAGTTGGACGAAGCGAACGCCTTTCTCCAGGAGGCGGCGAGCGAGGAGGCAGTTGTTTGCAAGGCTCGATGCACCCGGGTTGGCTCCATAGGACTCGATGGTTTCCTTGGATTCTCTGGAGATATCCATCACCTCGGGAACGGATACCTGCATGCGGTAGGCCAGTTCATACTGGGCGATCCGAGTCAGGGTTTCGGGGCTTCCCAGCTCGCGGGCCTGCAACTCGTTCAGGGATCGCAGGGCATCCAAGCCCTGACGGCGAAGTTCCCGTGACATACCCTTCGGGTCCTTCACGTAGAGGACGGGGTCACCCTTTGAGCGGCACTGGACTCCCTGGAAGACAGAGGGGAGAAAGCCACTTCCCCAGGCGTTCTTGCCAGCGCTGGGCTGGATACCGCCGGAGATCATTACCACGAACCCGGGGAGGTCCTCGTTCTCGCTGCCGAGTCCATAGGTAACCCAGGACCCCATTGAGGGTCGTCCCTGGCGCGGAGACCCGGTGAGAAGAAAAAGCTGGGCCGGAGCATGATTGAATTGATCGGTATGCATCGACCTGATCACGCACATTTCATCAGCGATCCCGTGGAAGTGCGGAATGGCATCAGACATCCAGGTGCCTCCCTGCCCATGCTGGGAAAACTTGCGGGGAGTGCCCATGAGCTTTGGCATTCCCTTGGTGAAGGCGAATTCCTTGCCCTTGACGAATTCATCCGGGCAGTCCTGTCCGCTCCGCTTTACGAGTTCCGGTTTGTAATCGAGGAGATCAAGATGAGGGGGGGATCCGGCGCAGTGGATGTAAACGACGCGCTTGGCTTTAGGCGTGAAGTGTGGTTTCCGGGTTGCAAGGGGACTTTCAGGAAGTTCGGCCCCGGTTAACGGACCTGCTCCCATGGCAGAGAGGGCGATCCCTCCCAGTCCGACCTGGCAATCACGGAGGAAATGACGGCGCGTGAGGTGATGGAGTTGGGCCTCGGTGGAATCAGAGGAATACAGGTTCATGGTTTCTGGAAGATTTCGTCGAGGTTGAGCACGACATTTGCAACTGCGGTCCAGGCTGCAAGGGAGATGATGTCAGATCCCTGCTCCGGAGCCCCGATTGGTTCCGTGGCGAGGGCCTTGGCGCCTGCCGCATCCTGGAGAAATGCCCTGTAGGCCTGCTCGTAGAAGCGGGTGAGAGGGGCAACTTCTGAGGCTTTTGGCGGGCGCACGAGAGCAAGTTGGAACATGTGGGCAACAACCTGGTCGGCCTTTTCGGTGGCGGTCTCTTTCACGGCGCGGCGGGCGAGAGCCTGGGCTGTTTCTATGTAGACCGGGTCATTGAGTGTTACGAGGGCCTGGAGAGGCGTATTTGTCTGCGAACGCCTTACAGTGCAGACTTCGCGATTGGGGGCGTCGAAAGTGGCCATGGAAGGGTAGGGCATGGAGCGCCGCCACTCGGTATAGATCCCGCGCCGGTAACGATCTTCACCGGTGCTGTCGCTCCAGTCGGTTGACCCTCCAAAGGCCGCTCGCAGGCCCAGCTTGGGGCGTGGAGGACGGGTAGGAGGTCCGTACATCTTTCCACTGAGCAGGCCGCCGGCGAAGAGAGCCTGGTCGCGGACCATTTCCGCGGAAAGGCGTTGACGGGGGCCCCTGGTCAGGAGGCGGTTGAAGGGGTCGGCTTCGAGAAGGGATGGCGTCACCCTTGAGGACTGCCGGTAGGTTGACATGCTCACGAGGAGCTTGTGAAACTTCTTCATGTTCCATCCGCTTTCGATCAGTTCTACCGCAAGCCAGTCCAGGAGTTGAGGGTGGGAGGGATACTCTCCCTGAGATCCGAATTCCTCACTGGTGGAGACCAGTCCGGCTCCGTAAAGAGCTTCCCATTGCCGGTTGGCGATTACACGGGCCGTGAGTGGGTTTTTGGGACTCATGATCCACCTGGCGAGAGTGAGCCGGTTCAAGGGAGCGTCCTCGGGGAGAGGATGGAAGGCAGCAGGCACCCCTTCGTTTACCTCCTCCGCCTTTTGCTTGTAGTTACCCCGGATCTGCACGTGAGTCTTGCGGCGTTTGCCGGGGGGAAGGTCACGCATGATCGGCACGGTGGTGGACGGTTTCAGGGCTGCAAGCTGCTGCTCCAGGTCTTTGATCCGTTTCTGGATCCCGGCCGTAGCGGGAGCGATCCTGCGATAGAAATCCTCGATCACTTTCCTCTGCGTATTGCTGCGCTCCGTTGATTTCAGCGCCTGGCGAACCTCGGCGGGCATCCTGATATGCGCCCCGGCCCCGGGATCCCGGGTCGTGGAGAGGCCGAACTTCGCCATTGTTGTCCCGGGCCAGTTGGATTCCTGGTGAATCTGGAGGCGCAGCTTTCCTCCTGCTGGAATGGCTTCGTCCGGGAGGAGAAGCAGGTGATGTCGCTTATTATATTGAGGGGCAACAGCCCACCCCTTGCCGGGATCCAGTTTGGAGTTCACTGCCGCACTTGCAGGAAACTTATCCTGTGAAAAGTCGGCACTAGCTGCCGCCAGGGGGACAGGGCGGGCGCCGGAAGTAGTGAATACAATATTCGGCTGGGGGATCTTCGGGGGTTCCTTTTTCCAGATGATCTTACGATTCTGATCCATGATGAGAACCCGGTAGCCTGCAAGGCGACTGGTAGTTCCCCCATCGGTCCTGTTCCATAGGATGACCCGGTCGATTTCCTGTGCCTTGCCCAGGTCGACTTCCCACCATTGGTCCTGGCCTCCTGCAGTATGGCTGGTGGATTTTGCGGCGTAATCACCATTGGTGTTGCCATCGATTGCAAGTCTGGCAGGGCCGTCGAAGTCGGTGGAAATCTGAGAGGCCTTGCCTGCTGTTGCGACATTACGTTCGCCGGAGAAGACCTGGACCTCGGCGAGGTGAAGGAACTTGTCATTGCCGGGAAGTTCGATCCGCACGATTCGGCCCTTCACTCCGCTTGAAGAATCGGGAGGGATGTGAGTAGCGGTGATTCTGTTGACAACCACGTTGTCTTTTCTGCCTACTGAGCCGTTGAGGGGTATCAGGTCGAGACGTAACCCTCGAATGTCCCTGGTGACCGGAAACTCCACGGTGTAGACGGATTTTGCGGGGTTTCCCCCTCCGGCGAGGATCACGCCATCCGCCCCGGATTCAAGGGTCACACCGTTGCTGGCGGAGAGAGAGGAGGGTTGGACCTTGGACCAGCGAAGGGGACTAGAGAGGCTGGCCTCCCACTTTTTCTGGTCTTCTGAAAGGTTGGGGGTGTTGGCGGAAAGATCATGTTGGAGCTTACGGATTTCGGACTGAAGATCGGATTCCTTCCTGCGTTGTTCGGGGGTGAATACCTGCGTGAGGGGAGCTTCGTTGCGGCGATCGGCATCCTCGGTATTGTTGAAAAAGGCCAGGAACTGGAAATATTCGTTCTGGGTTATGGGGTCATATTTGTGCGTATGGCACTGGGCGCATGCCATGGTAGTGCCCATCCACGTCTGCATGGTGGTGTTCACCCGGTCGACAACGGCTACGTTACGAAACTCCTCATCGTTGGTGCCGCCTTCATTGTTGGTCAGGGTGTTCCGGTGGAAGGCTGTGGCGACAAGTTGGTCGTTACCGGGGCTCTCCAGAAGGTCGCCGGCGAGTTGCTCGATGGTGAACTGGTCAAACGGTATGTTGTTATTGATAGAACGGATGACCCAGTCGCGGAAGGCCCAGATCGTACGGGGAGGATCATCGGCGTAACCGGCGGAATCAGCGTAGCGGGCGAGGTCGAGCCACTGGCGGGCCCAGTGTTCTCCGTAGGCAGGCTTGGCAAGGAGAAGGTCGATGTATTTCGAGTAGGCATCCCTTGAGTCATCCTGCACAAAGGCCGCGGCTTCTTCAGGAGTGGGCGGAAGTCCGGTCAGGTCGATGGCTGCCCGCCGTGCGAGACTCCACTTGTCCGAGGAAGGGGAAGGTTTCAATCCCCGCCTCTCCAGCATGCTGAGAACAAAATGATCTGGTTGTGTTGCAGCCCAGTCTTTCTGATTCACCTTGGGAGGCGTGTTCTTTTGTGGAACCTGATAGGACCAGTGCTGGTCGAACTTCGCGCCCTGGGCGATCCAGCGTTTGAGGAGATCGATCTCCCCTGGTTCAAGGCGCTTACCCTTCCCCTTTGGAGGCATGCGCTCATCTTCATCCTCTTCCACGATGCGTGCGATCAATTCACTCTCCGTGATCTTGCCGGGGACGATGGCGGAGTAGCCACCCAGATCCATGGTCGCTCCCTTGAGGGAGTCGAGTCGCAGATCGGCCTTTAGTTCCTTTTCGTCCGGCCCGTGGCAGGCAAGACATTTGTTCGAGAGGATGGGCCGGATGTCCCGGTTGAAATCGATCTCGGCACCCATGGTTAGAGCCGGGCTGAGAGCGAGAACCAGAAATCGTAGGCGGGGATTCATGCTGCGTGGGTGGATTCTAGGGTGCGGGGTTCGGGGAGGCTATCGCATCTTCTGGTGCGTGAGGAGCGGATTTGGGCCGAAATACTGAGAATCTTGGGGGAGAAGACCCGGGTAGGAGGCTTCGTCTTTGGTCGGATTGTGGGGATCTTCCCGCAATTGGCAGTTCCTCCTTGATCGGAGCCCGGGAATCGGGGACCGTCCGCTCGCCGTTGGCGGGGAGTAGCTCAGCTTGGTAGAGCGCTGGCTTTGGGAGCCAGATGTCGCAGGTTCGAATCCTGTCTCCCCGACCACTGACTCCCGGCCGTGCCCCTACTCGGGGATCGAGTAGTAGAGTTGCTCCAGGGTGAGAACAACGTAGGAGGTGACGAGGATATCGTCGTTTTCCCACCAGCGGGAATTTTCGTTCACCCAGGATCCATCCTTACCCTGGTTGCTTACCAGGAGGCGGCCCAGGTCCTTGCGCCAGTCAACCTTGCTGCCGTCGGGTCGTTCCAGGATGTCGATCCCGGCCGCTACCAGACTCTTGGTCATGGCGTGGTAATAGTAGTAGAGGCCCTGCTGGCCGAGTCCGGGGTTCTCTTTCAGCGTGTAGTTATCCCCCAGCCACCTGAGAACGGATTTGACCCGTTTGTCATCGGGGCTCAGATCGGCATAGAGAAGAGAGAGTAGTCCGGCATAGGACATGGAGCCGTAGGAGCGCAGGGCGGTGCGGCCATCGGCGAGCTTTCTTTCCCCGGCCTTGCTATCCCCCGGGAAGTAGACGAACCCGCCCTCATCTTCCTTGGCTACGGTGGTTACCTGGTCATTGGTCGATTCGACGTTCTGGCAGCGGGAGACAAAGTTGAGAGCGGCCTTCCAGTTGAGTTCGGGTTGCTTCCCGGTCTTGTTGTCCTTGGCAATCTGGCGGGAGTGGTAGAGGGCCTCGATGGCGAGATATGTATTAGACATGTCGGAGTGGGCGTAGGTTCCTCCATAGCCTATGCCTCCATCATACTTGTTATCAGCTGTGCCCTTGTTGCCCCAGTCGGTCTGCTGGTTGATGAGGAATTCCCGGGCCTTGAGGATGGTCGGTTCATCCTCCTTCTTACCGCGAGCCAGAAGAGCCATGATGGCCGAAGACGTGTTGTAGGTTGCCAGCCCCTTGACGTAGATTCCTCCATCATCCTTCTGCTGCTTGAGTAACCAGTCGAAACCCCGTTCAATGTGCTGTGGATGAGCCTTGGTGTAATCGAGCCCCGGATCGCGCATCATGGCTGCGAGAACGAGGGAGGTCAGGGCAGGGGTTTCCTTCTCAGCCCAGAATCCGTCCTTGCCCTGCTGGGTCTTGAGGAAGGCATTTCCCTTGCGGATGGCCCTCTCCATTTCGAGACGAAGCGAGAGATACTCACTCTGTTCCTGTCCCTGGAGCTGAAGGGTTGCGAAGAGGGTTGAGGCGGTGAGGATCGAGATGGAAATGGTCTTCATGATGGGTGTGAGAGGTGGGGGTTGCTGGGTGGGTTCCTTATTTTTCCTGAGGCAGTGGAGGCTTTGTTCCGGCGATGGGTCCCACGGTCGGAATGTTCGTCCCCCTGTTGTTAGGGGTGATGCTTTTCCTGAGGTGTCTGCCGGTCTTTTTCCCATTCTCGGGATTTTTGCCCTGGAGGAAGGGCTTGATCGTTATCGTGACGGGGGTTCCGACCTCCGGGACACGGGCAGTGGTGGGGATCCAGACATCATCGAGTCCAGCGTCTCTGCCGGGCCAGTTAAAGAGAGAGGCGTTGTTGGTGAAAAGAGCCACGATGTCGCCCGAGGCCTCAGCTTGGAAGGATTTTTCATGAAAGTAGGAGCCACCATAGACCCAGGGTTTTGGTGGCAGCGATTTGAGGGTGACGGTGTGGGTAATCCAGTCATTGAGAGTGGCGGTTTCGACCTCATTCTTCTTGTTCTTCCACTGGAGCTGAATCTCAACCCGGGCGGCGTTCTTGATCTTTTCGGGAACCTCAGGGAACTTTCCGGTGGGCCGAAAATCCTCGCCCAGGATGGGGAAGAGTTCCTTTGATTCCTGATAGCCGAGAATTTTCAGGGCAATGTTGACGTGAAAGGGGCGCGCCTTGGTGATGAGAATCGCTTCATGAATTTTCCCGTTTTGATGGACGATGGCATACTCAAGGGCCCCTTCCTTCATGTTGACCTCACCGGGAAAACTGATTTCCCGTGTTTTCTGATGGAAAGCGACCAGGCCTACTTCAAACTTACCATTGCCGAGGTCCCGCACCGGCGGCAGGTCTGGACCGGGTCCCTTCGCGTCCTGGGCGAAGGCAAGTCCTCCAAGGAGCGACAAGGCAGGGGCCAGAAGCAGTCTCAGCATGTAGGCAGTGTGAGCTGCATTCGTTCTGCTGTCAAAGGGGCACCGGGCGGGCAGGTTCCAAAGGTAAAAAGGAGCAATTATTGGCCACTCCCTGTCCAGTCGCTATGCAGAAAGGGGCAAATTAGGGGCAACTTCCCAGCTGAAAGGCGTTTTTCCTCAGTTTTCGCTGGCTGGGGGTCGGTTCAGGGATTCCGCAAAGCGGAGCCAGTGCAACCGCGTGATCTGACGCTGGAAATCGAGTTTTGGGTTTCCCGGGTGATTGCTGTTCTGGGGAGGAACGATCCCATCAATATCCGAGAGTTCCGAACGGACCAACTGATAGGAGTTCGAGAGAATAAGGAGTCGGTGATGCTCTACCTCGTCGTTACCGGGCTTCATTGATCTCAACTGGGGCTCACCTTTCCTGGAGCCGGAGAAATAAATATTGATCGCTGCGTCGGTGGAATTTCTGCGGGCAGATGTGATTCGAGCTTCCACGAGGAGAGTTTGGTCGGAATCCTGACGAAGAAAGTCGGCCGCTTCCCGGGCGGCCTGCTTGAGATTTTCGGAAGAGCGTGGAGCATCACTGATCTGAAGGAGAAGGGGGATGTCTCCTGCAGGATCGATGTTCCAGTAGGTCAGGGTCGGGCGAATACGGGCAATTGCATCCTCTGCGGTCTTGCGCTCCGGGGGAGAGGGACGGCAGGAGTCGAGGACGCGTTCCCAGGCCAGCAGGGAACGGGCCCAGTGGCCCTGAAGTTCGAGTTCGGTGGCAAGGCTCACAAGATACCCTGCTCCCTTGGGGGCATGTTCGGAATATTCGGCGAGTCCGGGTGAGCTCTCAAGGTCTCCAAGGTCGAGATCGGGTTTGTTCGGAGCAGGGGAGGGGGGCTCAGGCTTCGGGAGTTCAGCCTCACGAACCGGTCCCGTGGCCCCGGGTGCTCCCGTCGGGTCAGACATGAATTCAGGAAGAGGGCTGACCACCCCGGTGGGAGTGAGAAAGTCCATGTCCTTCGTGCGGAGCCACCAGCACGTGACCACCGCCAGAAGGGAAACACCGATAACTACCGGAATGGGAATCCGCACGTTGGGGCAGGATCTCCCGATCGCCGTCGGATTTCAAGCTCGGGAAGAGATATCCGGGGAAATGTGACCGGGGCCACTTACCGTTTATCGGCACTCTTGACCTGGAGGGCGCGCTTGCCGACCCGGTCCCGGAGGTAATGGAGCTTGGCGCGGCGGACCTTGCCACGACTGGTGACCTCGATCTTGGAAATACGGGGGGAGTGAAGTTGAAAGACCCGTTCGACCCCTTCTCCATAGGAGATTTTCCTGACCGTGAAGGCCGAGTTTACGGAGCTACCACGTTTGGCGATTACGACTCCTGCAAAGATCTGGACCCGCTCCTTGCCTCCCTCTCGCACAAGGGTGTGGACTTTCACGCTATCGCCCACGTTGAAATCAGAGATCTCTTCCTTGAGTTGCTCCTGTTCTATTTTCCGGATGACGTCCATGGGATCTGGGGGGTGCGACTGGGATTGCGGGGGCACCGTCAGGACGGAACCCCGGAGGGCGGGGAGGGCTACACGATGCCCCCTGCAGATGCAATTGTTTTTTAGCCGCCGAGGGGTCCTTGTTACTGGGGATAGAGGATTCTGCCACAATTCTCGCAGTGCACGAGTTCCTTGCCGGACTGTACCCGTACCATGGTGGTAGGGGTCGCCTTGACGTGACAGCCCAGGCACTGCCTTGCGCTCGTGATCTGAACAACCACCGGGGCTCCGCGCAATTTTAGCAGGCGATCGTAGATAGAGATCAGTTCCCCGTCCATTCCCACCAGGAGCTGTTGCCGTTCTTCTTCGAGTGATTCCGTCTCTCTGGAGAACTGGTCAGCTCGTTTCTGCAGGGTCTCAACCTCTTCATCGACCCCACCCTTGGTAGTCGCGTAGGCCGCCTCTGCTTCCTGAAGGGAATTCCTGAGCTGGTCTCCGCGTTCCATAAGCTCCAGTTCACGTGTTTCCAGGCCATCGATTTCCTTGGTGTAGTGTATCACCTTTACCCCGAGGGCCTGATATTCCTCATTTTTCCGGGTCTCGAATTGCTGCTGCTTGAGCCGGGTGATGGATTCCCTGCGCGTGCCCACATCGAGTTCGACTCCCTTGATGGCAACCTCGTTCTCCTGGAGAGAGGCCTTGGCGGCGTCTACCGCCTGCTGGTGTGCGGCCAATCGTTCCCGGGCCAGGTCCTGCTCCTGGGGAATCCGTTCCAGTTCCTTGCGGAGTTCTTGAAGGCGCAGGTCACGTTCCTGCAGGCTCAGAAGTCCAGTGATGTCGGGCGGCATTGACCATTCCTATCCTACCAGTCCGACGGGTCAAGAGTCCGTCTTATCCGGGCCTCCTGCTTCGACCAGAGGATAAACTTCGAGCGGAATATATTGAAACCGGATCCCGGACCAGAGATCCTGTCCCTGCCTCCCCGGGAATCTCCTCATGAGTCTCCGTATCCAATGTCCATCCTGCCAGCGGCAGTTCACAGTCGACAAGGAACTGAAGGGCAGGACCGTCGAGTGCGGGTCCTGTGCAAAGCAGTTCGTGGTTGATGAGGATGCCATTGTGCCGGAGCGAGATCGCTATTTTCCCGGGGATATCAAGAAGCCGGGGCTCAAGCATTACGGAGTCGCCCCGGATCCCGAAGGTTCAGCCCCGGAGGTGGATTTCGCAACCGCCGCTTACAGCGAAACGGCGACCGCGGCCGACGTCATTCCACCGACTCCAGGACGTTTGGTTGCGGGAGTGGCGGGGATTCTCTTGCTGGTTGTCTACCTCGTGGTTCTTTTCTTCGGGGCCAACGGAGAGGGGGTGTTCAGTGACATGGACCAGGGCAAGAGGGTGCTCCTCAGTGGATTTGTCGCGCTTATGGGATTGGTACTGGTTCTTTACGGCGGAATTCGTCGTCGCAAGCAGGCCCTGATGAGCGGGATTGCGCTGGCGGCTGCCACGGTGGTATTTGCCGTGATCCTTCCCCCGGGCGGTGCCCCGCGGGGGCAGGAGGAAGGTGGAGCGAACAGGTTGACTCCCCCGGAAGCTCCGATCGACGCTCCGGTCAGGATGTCGGCGGAGGAAGCGCGCAAGGCCATGTCCTATGATCCGATCCAGCGTGCCATAGATACCTTTGGGCAGGAATCGGTCTGGGCCCTCTGGTCTCCCAGGATGGGCCAGCACTTTCGTTACCAGATTCAACGGTTTCTCCAGCGTAAGACGGGGTCCTCTGCCCGCCCGGCCTTTTACCCGCGGCGTGAGGGAGGTCTCCTCGTTATCGAGGGGATCAGTCTCAAGATGCCTGAACTGGTGGGTTTGGTGGAGCGCTTTGCGGATGTGGAGGAGGTCTATGAGGACCTGCGGGTCCTGCGTATCGAGGTGAAGGGAGAAAATCTTGTGGAACCGAGTTCCGAGCTTGAAAGCAAGCTGAACAACAGGGAAAGCGAGTCCTTCATCGTTCTGAACCGGAAGGAGCTTGAGCATATTGATATCGACCGGGTGAAGGATGCGGCCCAGCGACTCTCCACGGTCGAGCCCACCCGTTTCAGGTCTGAGATCGGAAGCCGCTTGCTGGAGTTGCTGGAGGAGGATACAGACAGGGAATTCCGTTCTACCATCTGCAAGGCGATCATGGTGTGGTCGTCTCCAGGGGATGGAGCGGAGGAGGTTGTGACTGGGCTGGCCCGGGAGCTTCTGGCCGGGAACGAGGAAATCCCAAAGGGCATGATCGAATTTCTTGTCGGGCGAAAGACCTCCGGCGTGGTGCCATTGCTCAAGGTCCTGTGGGAAAACTCACCCATTGACTGGGAGACGGAGGTGATTGCAATGGGCAGCGCGATGGAGCCGGTGATCCTTCCCAGTATCAATTCCAGTGATTCTGCCCTGCAGCGCTCAGCTCTCCTCGTCCTGAGGCGGGTGGGAACCAAGATCAGCCTCCCGATGCTTCGCAAGGGCTTGGAAACGGTGGGGGAGAACCCGGATATTGGTCTTCTGGTCGAGCGGGCTATCGAGGCAATAGAGAATCCGGTTCTTCCCCCTGGGACTGCTCCGGAGCCTGAAGTGGCACCCCTTGAGGAACCTGAACTTGCGCCCGAGCCTGAGGTGGAATCTATTGTGGAGCCTGAGCTTGCACCCGAGCCCAAGGTGGAATCTATTGTGAAGCCTCAGCTTGCACCCGAGCCCGATGTGGAACCGATCAACCAGGAATAAGGATTTTATCTATGGCTTTTACACCTAGCAAAGACTACAAGCGCCGCGAGCGAGAGCAGAGGAAACTCGAGAAACGGATGGCTCGGGAGGCTGCGAAAGCCGAAAAGCTTGAGGCCCAGCATGCTGCCGAGGATGCAGCGGAGGAGGCCGCAGCCGTGGAGGCGAAAAAGAAGAGCGAAGAAGAGCTGAAGGCCAGGGAGGAGGCGGAATTTGAGGCTGAACTGGCAGCTGAGCTCGAGGCCGAGCGCAAGGCCAAGGAAGCGGGTGAAAGTAAGGAATGATCGTCCCTCACAGCACTTGCTGGATAGATCCCTTTTTCCCGGATCGTGGCAGGTCCCGATAAGCCTGGTTGTTTGCGGGGACCTGTATACCCGGTGAGCGGTTGCCGGGATTGTGTTTCAAGTCGAGTGGTGTAGCGTCCCTCCTTCAATGCCGCCTTGCGGAATTGGCAGGCGTTGCAGACTCAAAACGATTTCCCGCGAATACCTCAACTTCTAACCTACTGATACCAATGAGAAGACGCTCCTTTCTGCGTAACGCTACCGCTACCGCTCTTTTTGCCGGCCCCACCCAGAGTCTCCTCGCCCTTGAGAAGGACAACAAGTTTCGCCGGCAGATTGGGATTCAACTCTACACACTGCGCAACCAGATCAGGAAAGACCCCGGGGCAACCATCAAGGCCGTCAAGGAGGCTGGCTACGTCCAGGGCGAGATGTATGGCTTTCCCAATTGTGACCCCATGATCAAGGCGGCCAGAGCGGTTGGACTGGAGTTGCACTCATCGCACTTTGAGTGGGAGTCCGTGGTCAACCCGGCCGATAAGGATTTTACCGACTTCCGCAAGATTCTCGACAAGGCTGGCGAGGTTGGCCTGACTCATCTTGTGATCCCTTACCTCCACGGCAAGGATCGTGAAACCCTCGACGATTACCGGCGGGTTGCGGAAAACTGCAATAAAGCGGCTTCCCTGGCCAAGAAGCAGGGTATCCAGCTTGCCTACCATAACCATGCTTTTGAGTTTGAGCCAAAGAAGGACGGGGCGTCTGGATTCGATGTCTTCGTTAAGGAGTTTTCCCCGGAGATGCAGTTTGAGCTCGATGTATTCTGGGTCAAAGTCGGCAATGTCGACCCCGTCGCCATGATCAATAAGCTGAAGGGGCGCGTATCGCAGCTTCATCTCAAGGATCTGAGGAAGGGGACCAAGCTTCCCAGTTTTGGGGGCCTGCCGAAGGAGGCTTTCAAGGAACTGGGCAAAGGTATGATCGATATGGAGCCGATCATCGTGGCGGCACGGAAAGCCGGGGTGTCACACTGCCATGTTGAGCAGGATCATAGCCCCGCGCCCCTTGAGAGCATCGTGGAGAGCATGAACTACCTGAAGAGTTTGTAGCACCCCCTGTGAGGACGGGATGCAGGGTCCCCGGTTGTTTTAGCGATGCCCTCGTTGGCTGGGACTGGTGGCATCCGGATCAGGTTTCCCGTGACACTGTTCCTTGAGGGTGTTGTCCCGAAGCTTTTACTTGGAGACAAGAGAGGGGTCTTCGACCGACTAGTCCTGTGGGGTTGCATCTCTGAGCCGATTACGCTGAGAGGAATCACCAGGATTGTGTTTTGGATAGAGCATTGTAGCGTCCTTCTCTCATGCCGCCGTGGCGGAATTGGTAGACGCTGCGGACTTAAAATCCGCTTCCGGCAACGGAGTGAGGGTTCGAGTCCCTCCGGCGGCAGGG